>Ga0154589_12_pt2 | contig 189144 bp, 159 predicted proteins | sample RifGroF2_FD_116018 | JGI IMG/M metagenome (GOLD analysis project Ga0154589, IMG submission 116018) | Alphaproteobacteria bacterium GWF2_58_20
TGGGCGAGGCCTTGCGCCAGTGCCCGGTTGAAAGGAGATAGATGTGTTATGAAAAATACTGCAATTTCAATTATTAGGGGTGAGTTGGAAGAACTTCGTAAGCATTCGCATGTTGTTGTAAACATAGATAAGTTGATATTGTTTATTGATGCAATAGGTGGTGATGATATTGAGGATGTGAAACGTAATTTTGAACGTGATATATGTATGGTTAATGTAAGATCTGAACATGGATTGGCTATGTTTAATTCTGTTGTTGAAGCTGGTTTGAGTGCTGTAAAGTCTGGTATTATTATTAATGGAGGCGCTGCTGTTTCTTTGTTAGCGTTTATCGGGGGGGGGCGTTGCTAAAGAAGGGGTTGATACTGAATTTAATCTTAATAAGCTTGCATATTCTATGTTGTTGTTTTCATACGGTGTTTTGTGTGCTGGGGTGTTATCTGCTGTGCGGTATCTTGTGCAGTTTTCCTATGCTCGGTTATTCGAGGCTGAAATTCAAAATAAAGATGATAAATTTTGGCGTTATATTGGATATGGTTTTCATGGTTTTTGTGTTTTTTTAGGTTTGCTTTCTTTGATTTTATTCAGCTTTGGTTCATGGCAAGCTTATAAGGCGGTTTTGTTATAAAGGAGGTTTGCATGAACGGCCCGGACAAGCATGAAAAACACCCGATGGAAGGGTTTCCGCAGGTGTGCTTCATTCAGAATACGGTCAAAAGCCCCAACATCATCGTGGGCGACTACACCTATTATGACGACCCGGAGGATTCGGAAGGGTTTGAGCGCAATGTGCTCTACCATTTTCCGTTTCTGGGGGACAGGCTGGTGATTGGCAGGTTCTGCGCCATTGCGCGCGGCGTGACGTTCATCATGAACGGGGCCAACCACAAGATCTCCGGCATTTCCACCTATCCGTTCGGCATTTTCGGCAAGGGCTGGGAAGCGGGCATCCCCAAACCGGAAGACCTGCCCTTCAAGGGCGATACGGTGGTGGGAAACGATGTGTGGCTGGGCTATGAAAGCCTTGTCATGCCGGGGGTGAACATCGGCAATGGTGCCATTGTGGCATCGCGCTCCGTGGTGACATCGGATGTGCCCGCCTATGCCATCGTGGGCGGTAATCCGGCGAAAGTCATCCGCATGCGCTTTTCGGATGCCGATATTGCCCGGCTGGAATCGGTTGCGTGGTGGAATTGGCCGGTTGCAAAGATCACGCAGAACCTTGCCATCATAATATCCGGAAATGTGGCTGCGTTGGAAGGTTTGCGATAAAAACATTCAGGAAAATAAAAGTTGTTTTCAACTTTGTTATGTAAATGGTGGAGATGTAACTTTTTCAAAAGGATTTATCTGTTACACATGGCTCATGTCCATATGAAGGAGATTGTCATGAGTGTTCCCAATATCCGTACGGCGCAATCATGTTTGACGGATACCCGCAAGGCTGCACAGGCGTTTCATGCGGCGGTGGCGCAACCCGATATGTCGCTGGTGGTTTTTTTCTGCTCCAGCACATATGATCTTGATGCCCTGGCGGAGGAAATGAACAGCCTGTTTGCCGGAGTTCAGGTGGTGGGCTGTACAACAGCCGGGGAAATTGGCCCGGCAGCTTATACAAACCACAGCATTTCCGGCGCAAGCTTTCCTGCGGCAACGTGCAAGGCTGTTACTGGATTGCTGGAGGGGCTTGGGCAATTTGACATGGCGAAGGGCCGTGAATTTACCCAGGCCCTGATGCAAAATTTTGAGAGTCGTGTTCCGGGGGCCACGTCAGACAATAGTTTTGCTTTTCTGCTCATTGATGGCATGTCCAGGCGCGAAGAGCCCGTGACCCATGCGTTGCAGCATGAACTTGGAAATATCCAGCTGGTGGGAGGGTCCGCAGGCGATGACGGGAAATTTGACAAGACCCATGTTTATCATGATGGACGATTCCATGTCGATGCCGCCATCCTGACCCTGATCAATACGGAATTGCCTTTCAAGATTTTTAAAACCCAGCATTTTGTGCCAACGGATGAACGCATGGTGGTCACGGAAGCCAGTCCTGCTGATCGTGTGGTCAGGGAGATTGACGGCCTGCCTGCAAGTCTGGAATATGCGCGCAAGTTGCAGGTGGAGACGAAAGATCTCAATCCCATGCGGTTTGCTGCATCGCCCGTTGTGGTGATGATTGATGGCACCGACTATGTTCGCGCCATTCAGAAAGCGAATGCGGATGGCAGCCTGACATTTTTCTGCGCCATCGAGGACGGGGTGGTGTTGCGGGTGGCGCATGGTGTGGATCTGCTGCGAAACCTGGAGCAGGCCTTTGAAAAAGTTCGGGCGGAGATTGGGCCGCTCCAGCTGGTTCTGGGGTGTGATTGCATTTTGCGCAAGCTGGAAATCGAGCAGAGAAACATCAAGGATCGTGTCTGGGAGATTTTGCGCCGGAACAATGTTGTCGGGTTTAATACATATGGCGAACAATTTTGCGGCGTTCATGTCAACCAGACATTCACGGGGCTTGCCATAGGAATGCCGATGGGGGCAGATACAAAAGGCGCAAGATGAATGATCGCGAAAAAATGGACGAACAGGCACTTCAGGCTGAAATTTTACGCCTGAACAAGATCGTCAATGTCTTGATGAACAGGGCCGAGAGCAATGCCAGTGTCCAAGGATCGGATTTCAACCTGTTTCATACGGCGGTGGCCCTTGATGAACAGGTGCGTCGCCGTACCCGTGAGCTTGATGATGCACGGCTGGAGAATGAAAAGATTACCCGGGCCTTGCGGGAAAGCGAGGAGAAATTCCGTCTCCTGATCGAAAACAGCCACGACATCATTTATACCTTGGACAAGGAAGGGAACTTCACCTTCCTTTCCCCGGCGTGGAGCTCTGTCATGGGGTATTCCATCAATCAGGCCATGGAGCAGCCCGCCCTGTTTTTCATTCATCCGGATGATGTGCCGGAATCCAGGGATTTCATCAAGCGTGTGATGGAAACAGGGAAACGACAGGAAGGGATTGAATACCGTGTCCGGCGCGCCGATGGAACATGGCGGTGGCATACATCGAGCTGTGTTCCCTTGCGGGACAAGACAGGCGCGATCATTGGCATTGAAGGCGTTGCCAGGGACGTTACCGAACGCAAGATGGCAGAAGATGCCCTGAAGGAGAGCAACAGGCTGCTTGAGCTGGCGACAATCCGCGCCAATGCCATGGCAGAGGAAGCCGCGATGGCCAATGCGTCCAAGAGCGCGTTCCTTGCCAGCATGAGCCACGAGCTTCGTACCCCCCTCAACGCCATTTTGGGGTTTTCCGAGATCATCAAGGACAAGGTGATGGGGCCAGCTTCGGAAAAATATTTTGAATATGCCGAGGATATCTATACAAGCGGGCAGCATTTGCTGTTGCTGATCAACGATGTTCTGGACCTGTCGAAAATCGACGCCAGGCAGCTGGTCTTGAAGCGCATCCCGCTTGATGTGATGGAAATTGTCCGGGAATGCGTCAGGATGACACAGGCCAGGTTCCAGAAAAGGCAGCAGGCCATCAGCCTTGATATTCAGGAGCCTTTGCCGCAGATCATTGCGGATGTCCGTTCCATCAAGCAGGTGATCCTCAATCTTTTGTCAAATGCCAATAAATATACCCAGGATGGCGGGCATGTTTTTGTTTCCGCATCACATAACGTTTCTGAAAACACGGTCAGCATCGAAGTCCGGGATGATGGCATTGGCATTGCGCCCGACAAGCAGGCGCGCGTGTTTGAGCCCTACCAGCAAACTGGAGACCTTACGGTTCGGGAGAAGGATGGAACCGGACTTGGTCTGGCCATCAGCCGCAGGCTGGTGGAATTGCATGGCGGTACCCTCACGCTCAGCAGCGTTCCTGGTGAGGGGACAACCCTCAAGGTTGTTCTGCCCGTAACATCGCCAGAGACAGAAACCGCTACTGAAGGGGCTTGCGTGTAAAACAGGGATTTTGGGAAAAGGGAAAAGCGCCGGTAGCCTCAGGGGCGGCCGGCGCTTTTTCATGTCTTTCAGGAGTTTTCCCAAGGAGGCGCATCTCGGCAGGCAACCCTTATGACATCCGTTGCCGGATAGACAGGCTCCGGTTACCGTCCCGTGGTTTGCGGTGTCCAGGAGCCCAAAAGCATTTTTTCATCCTTGTCTTCGAAGAAGTCGATGCTGTGCAACCGCGACGAGAAGTTGGCGGTCAGGTCGCCCGTGGAAAAATTCGGGTCTGTCAGCACATCGCTAAGCCGCACATCCCGCACCTCGAAATTGAAGCGGATGTAAATGGTTCGACGGCTGTTGCCGCGTGTTTTCATGCGGGCAAGCAGGCGTTCCCCATCGCCTTGCAACATGGGCAGCATGTCGAGGGAAACGGGGGTTGAAAAAACAATCCGGTACTGGGTTGGAAACCTCTGCAGGCCATTCCGCCCCACGCAGCCATTGTCAATCCCGCCATCAATCACGATATTGCCAATGCCCCTGAGCGGCGTTTGCGATGAAAAGGCAAATCCCTTGCGGGCAAAGTCATAATTGCCCAACTGGATCTGGTCGGTATAGACAAAGCGGTAAGGATAGCCCGTCTTCTCTGCCTCCACACTCTTGCGGATGCCGGTACGGATCTTGGTCCATTCAAACTCATTGCCAATGTAACGCCGGACAAGGTCGCAATAGGCAACCCGGGCATAACCATCAATCACCTGAGGATCATCCAGCATCACGGCGCCAAATTTCATGACGGCCTTGCTGAAATTGACCGGCGTGGCGCGGAAGAAGGTTTCCGGGCCTTCAATGGCCCTGGGCTTGGAAACCACGGAAAGCGGATCAACCGGAGGCGCAAGAACAGACAGGTCGGTTACTGGCGCAGGCAGTCCGGCGTCGATGGCTGTTGCATTTCCAAAATCCAGGGGCGGGGAATTTTTCAGGAGCATGGACTGTGCTCCCACATTTCCGGAAAGCCCGAACACCCCAAAAACAAACCCCAAAACTGCAATTTTTTGTTTCATTATCTCAACCCAGTGTTTTAGAAACGATTTCCCGTACATTCGCGGAAAGCCCATCATGACCGGCAATCCGCTCCAGTTCCTTCTGCATGCCACTATAATACGGCTCGGCATGCTTGCGCCAGTGGGTAAACGGTTCCATCAGGCGCGCAGAAATTTGCGGATTCATGCCGTCCAGCTTCAGGATGGCATCCGCCAGCAATCGGTAACCCGCCCCATCAGGAGCATGAAAGGCAGCCGGATTGCCTTGGCTGAACACACCAACGAGCGACCGCACACGGTTGGGATTCCGCCAGCAAAAATCCGGATGGGCAAGGAGTTTCAAAACCACATCCGCCGCATCCGGCCTGTCAGCCCGCGCCTGCACGGAAAACCATTTGTCCAGTGTCCCGGCATCGCCCTTGTGACGCGTATAAAATGCTTCAAGCGCCTTTTCGGCAGGCGGGCCTCCGGCTTCCACCAGAAGGGCCAGAGCGGCCAGGCGTTCGGTCATGTTCGCGGAGGCTTCAAAATACTTTTCCACATGAGACAACCATGTTTCAGGGTTGCCCGCCACAAGATACCCCAAGGCCACATGTGCAACCTGTCGGCGAGAGACGTCCGCAGGGGAAATGTCCTGCATGGGGGCACCGCGATTTTCCTGCCAGAGCTTTTCAAATTCCCCGGCAAACTTTCGTCCGATTTCAGACCGCACCTTCCGCAACCTGGCGACCAGTCGCGGCATGTCCACCGGCACCATCGCACCAGAAAGCACGTGGCTTTCAGGCAACGACAGCAGCAAGGCCAAAAGGCCGGGATCTTCTTCCCTGCGTTCCAGAAGCTGGGCAAAACAGGCACGGACATCTTCCGGCAGTCCGTCATCATCCATATCCGAAAGCAAGGCCCGGATGAGGATGGCCTGCAACACATCCCAGCGGCTGAAGGCATCATCATCCTGCCCCAGAATCACCAGCGCATCCTGCAGGGACAGGTTGCGCACCAGTTCCACCGGGGCAGAAAACCCCCGCAAGATGGAAAGGATGGGTTTTTCCCCCACATTCGGAAAATAAAAATTCTGCTCGGCCGCATCCAGCAACAAAACTTGTGGACGCACAAGAAAACCGCCCTCAGGGCCCAGAAGCGCCATGGAGACCGGAATGGGCATGGGAGACTTGTCATCCTGCCCCGGCGTGGGGGGAACCTTCTGTTTCAGGGTCAGGGAATAACTTTTCTGGTCCACATTGTAATTCTCTTCAACCGTCACCTCCGGTTTACCCGCCTGGCTGTACCAGAGACGAAACGCAGAAAGGTCACGACCACTTCCCAATTCCATGGCCCGGACAAAATCATCGCAGGTGACGGCTTTGCCATCATGCATGGAAAAATACAGGTCACACCCCGTCCGGAAGGCCTCGGCCCCCAGCAGGGTGCGCAGCATGCGGATGACTTCCGCCCCCTTCTCATAGATGGTCATGGTATAAAAGTTGTTGATCTCCTCATAGGAATCCGGCCGCACCGGATGCGCCATGGGGCCCGCATCCTCGGCAAACTGGTAAGCGCGCAAGGTGCGTATGTCGCCAATCCGTTGCACTCCGGGAGAAACCAGGCTTTCCATGAACTGTTGCTCGCGGAAAACCGTAAAGCCTTCCTTCAGGCTCAGCTGGAACCAGTCGCGGCAGGTGACCCGGTCGCCTGACCAGTTGTGAAAATATTCATGCCCGATGGTGCGCGTGATCCCCAAAAAATCGGCATCCGTTGCCGTTTCGGAATCGGCCAGAACATATTTGGAATTGAAAATGTTAAGCCCCTTGTTTTCCATGGCGCCCACATTGAAATCCTCAACGGCCACCACATTGAAAACATCGAGGTCATATTCCCGGCCATAGGCCTTTTCATCCCACACCATGGCCTGCCGGATGGACCGCATGGCATGATGGCACCGCACCTCATCCCCCGGCACCGCATAGACCCGCAGACGCACATTCCTTGCGCTTTTTGTCTGGAAAGTGTCCTCAATACAAGCAAGCTTTCCGGCCACCAGCGCAAAAAGGTAAGACGGCTTGGGAAAGGGATCATTCCATACGGCAAAACGCCGCCCATCCCCAAGATCCCCTTCTTCCACCGGATTGCCATTGGAGAGCAAGACCGGATAACGATCCTTGTCGCCCTCGATCCGCACAAAAAACCTTGCCAGGTTGTCCGGCCTGTCGAGAAACCAGGAAATGCGCCGGAACCCTTCCGGCTCGCACTGGGTGAACAAGCCGTTTCGGGAAGCATAAAGCCCTTCAAGCCGGGTGTTTTCGGCTGGGCGGATGGTGCCAACCGTTTCCACCTCGCACGTTTCCGGCAATCCCTGAATCACAAGACGGTCGGGAAGCAATTCATACGCATGCGCTGCCAGCGTGCGGCCATCGACCTTCAGGCTTTCCAGCGCAATCCCCACCCCATCCAGAATCAGGGGCTGTTGGGTTTCCGTGATGCGCTGCACCAGCATTCTGGATGTGACGCGCGTTTCCTCATGCCCCAATCCAAAAAGCAGGTGAATTTCCGGAATGCGGTATTCCAGCGGACGGTAATCAAGCCTTTTGTGGACGACAGTCATGTCGCCGGCTCCCAGTTTCCGGGCTCGGGCGCATTCTCAACAAACGCCAGGCCACGATGTTCCAGGACTGTCCGCAGCATTGCAACCATGACATCATCCTCACCCTGACGACTGACTGCCGACATGGCAAAAACCTTGTGACCTGCCGCCTGCTCCAGCGCTTCAAGCTTGTCATGCAGGTCTTCAGGCGTCACAGCATCAATCTTGTTCAGGGCCAGAATTTCAGATTTTGAAGCCAGATGATGCCCATAGGATTCCAGTTCATGCCGGATCGACTGCCATGAATGCACCACATCTTCCGCCGTGGCATCCACCAGATGCAACAGGCCCGCAGTACGCTCCACATGGCCGAGGAACCTGTCGCCAAGGCCATGCCCTTCATGCGCGCCCTCAATGAGGCCCGGAATATCGGCCAGTACAATTTCCTGGTCACGCACCCGCGTAACTCCAAGGTTTGGCACCAGCGTGGTGAAAGGATAATCGGCAATCTTTGGCTTTGCATGCGTGCAGGAAGCGAGGAACGTGGATTTTCCGGCATTGGGAAGGCCGATGATGCCGATGTCCGCAATGATCTTGAGGCGCAGCCACACCCAGCGTTCCTGCCCGGGCCAGCCCGGCCCCGACTGCCGCGGTGCCTGATTGGTGGCGGATTTGTAATGGGTGTTGCCAAAACCGCCATCGCCCCCCTTGAGAAAGACAAGACGCTGCCCTTCTTGCGTCATGTCCGCAAGCTCTGTCTCACCATCCTCATCCAGAATGACAGTTCCCACCGGAACCTTGATGATGCAGGAATCCGCATCCGCCCCGTGCATGTCCTTGCCCATGCCGTGCTGGCCGTTATCGGCCCGGAAATGCTGGCGATAGCGGAAATCAATCAGGGTGTTGAGTGCGCCCGCCACCTCGAAAATGACATCGCCGCCACGGCCGCCATCGCCGCCGTTCGGGCCACCGTTATCGATATACTTTTCCCGCCGGAAGCTGACGCAGCCCGGCCCGCCGTTCCCGCTCTTGAGATAGATCTTGGCTTCGTCCAGAAATTTCATGTCACACCTTCTTCAGGAAAAGTTCCACTTTCAGGATAACCGATTGCTCCAAAAACACAAAACGCCTTTTTGCACCAAACCACCCGTTTCCCCCAAAAACAGGCAACAAAAAAGGGGATGCACGAAGCATCCCCTTTTGTCAGTTGTGTCTTGCGCGGAATCAGGCCTGGGCCGGATCCACCGAAACAACGCGCTTGCCGCCACGGCCATGGTGGAAACGAACAACGCCGTCCACCAGGGCGTGCAGGGTGTGATCACGCCCCATGTCCACATTCTCACCCGGATGATATTCCGTGCCGCGCTGGCGAATGATGATGTTGCCGGGAACGACGGCCTGTCCGCCATACTTCTTCACGCCGAGACGACGGCCTTCCGAATCGCGTCCATTGCGGGAACTGCCGCCTGCTTTTTTATGTGCCATTGTAAAAGCCTCCGATGAGCCGGTTCTTAGGCCGAAGCCTTGATGTTCTTGATGCGCAGCACTGTCAGATGCTGGCGGTGGCCGTTCTTGCGACGATAATTCTGGCGGCGCTTCTTCTTGAAGACAATGATCTTCGGGGTGCGCATCTGCTCCAGAACTTCGGCGGTAACTTTTGCGCCGGAGAGGAGGGGAGAACCCAGAACGGTCTTGTCTCCATCGACAACCGCAAGGACTTCATCGAGCGAAATCATGGAACCTGCGGCAACATCGAGCTTTTCTACCTCGATGACGTCGCCTTCGGTAACCTTGTACTGCTTGTTGCCGGTGCGAATAACTGCGAACATGTTGTTTCTTCCGTATCGTTTCAAGATCCAAACGCCAAGCGCGAGCCCACAAGCGGGACCCGCAGGAAAAGGTGCGCCACTATAGCTCGTGAGCCGCACTTGTCAAGCCCCGTTTGCGGGGTTTTACCGTTTTTTTACAAATCCGGTTACCCGGCATGCTCACTGCGGTTTACAGCCCGGTTTCCGCTTGCACAGGGCCGGGCCAAGATCAGGCCGTTTTTCCAGCGTCTTTTCAAAAATCCGGGTCAGATGCATTTTCCCCAGAGGGTTCTGTTCCCGGCAACGCAGGTCATAAAGTTCCTGGACAAACAATGGATTGGCGCAAGACGGAGTGTAGTCGATCATGTTCACGAGCATTTTCGCAAGAAACTCCTGGTTGCCCGCATCTCCTAATCGCGTCAGGTTCTTGATCCCCTCCCACACCATGGTAAACCCCTGGTTTTCTGAATCATCCAGCCGGTTCTCCATCAGGAGGACCATGACCCGCCGCCCCGACTCGGCTTCCTCATTCGACAAGGGATGCGCCGTGGACAGCAATGCAGCCTTGAACAGGCGTTTCCGGCTGCCGTCAAAATCCTTTACCAGTTTCACAAGCGTCTCGCGCGCAGCATCCCGCACATTCATGTTTGCATCACGGCATCCGGCTTCCACCAGTGTTTCCAGCAGGTTCTCGTCACGCAGCTGCGGATTGACGTCCGCGCAAACCTCCATGGCCTTGACCGCCGACATGCGGGTCTGCCATGAAACCATCTGCCCCTTTTTGAGGATGCTCCCCATCCGTCCCAGCAGCGGTGCAACCAGCTCCGGCTCTGCACGCAGGCATTTCCGCAAAAGGTGCTGCGCCTTCCGCGGCGTGTCATGTTCCGGCGGCATGGCAAAAAGGTGTTCGACCAGAAAATTCTCGACCGGAAGCACAAACCGCTCCGGATGCCCGGGCAGGACAGCCATCAGGATTTCCAGAACGCCTTTTTCCTTTTCAGCCAGGGGGCTCTGCCGTACGCCCTTGATCATGCGCGCCACATGGACGGGTTCAAAAAGATCAGGGCTTGCCTTGGCCAACGCCGTTGCCAGCAGACTGGCTTCCCTGGTAATCCGGATTCGGTCATCTCCCATGCCGGACAGCGCATAATCGCGCATCTCGGGACAGGCAAGATCCGAACAAAAGCCGATCAGGTTCCGGGAATGAAGCAACACATATGAAGCACGGTGCAAATCCCCCCATCCGATGTCTTCCATGGCGGCAAAATGCGGCAACAGCGGATTGCCCCGCAAAACCTCAGGGAAACGCAAGATGTGTGATTTCAGGACTTTTCCAAGGGCCAGCATGGAACCGCTGGCGCACGCCGCATCAAACACGGCAGAAAACACGTCCCGCGCCTGCCCCTGGGACAAATCCGGTTCTTCCAGCAGGTTTCCAACCCGCAGGCAGAACTCGTTTCCTTCCACCATGCCCCCTTGTTTCCAGCACCTGAACCCTTCCGCAATGAGGGGGCCGCTGAGCGCCTGCGGATAGACCTTCGCCAGGGAGATGGCACATTTCGACATTTCCCGGCGATCTTCAAGCTTTTGGGCCGACACGGACAGCAGGAACACGCGGCGAAGCATCGCCGCCGCCATGGCAGGCGATGCGTTGCGATAGGTCAGCGCATCCATGATGGCCTGTTTGGCTTCCCTGGAAAGCGCGGAGCTATGTCCTTCATTGTTCATGGCCCCGTTTTAACCCTTTCCGTTTTTTTCTGCAAGCGCCGCGATGGATGTCCCTTCCCGCAGGACACGACCGGCCTGTTGTGTACAAGAACCCCCGGCATCATGCAAAACCATGCCGGCCAACACCTGCATGGGCGCTTTTGACCCCAGTTTCCCCTGCACGAGAACACGGATGGCCGCCTCCCCCGCATGGGGCCAAAGCGGAAAAATGCGAATCTCCCCGAAGGGTTTGTTCATGGCGGACAAGATATCGGCAAGGCGGCTGGCCGGATAAACCAGGGTCAGGGTGCCACGCGGAGACAAGACCCGGGCCGCAAGCTGAACCCATGCCGCAAGGCCTTCCGCTCCCAGGACATGCGCCACCACCTTCGCTGCAACCGGGGATGCACTCGCCTTGTCTTCCTCAAAATATGGGGGATTGGCCATGACATGGCCAAACTTTTGCTGCAACAGTGCCGCAGGGGGATGCCCCACATCCCCTTCCCACACAGCAAAGCCTTCCGCACAGGAATTGGCGGCCACATTTTCCTGTGCCAGCGCCGCCATATCCGGCTGGATTTCAAGCCCTGCGCCCAAACACCCCGGAACACGCGCAGCGAGGCACAAGAGTGCAGCCCCCACGCCGCAGCCCATGTCCAGGACACGCTCCCCTGCCTGCGCCGGCACGGCGGCCGCCAGAAAAACCGGATCAATTCCTGCGCGGTAACCTTTCACAGGCTGCCGAAGAAGGATTTTTCCGTCCAGGAAACGGTCTTGTGTGGTTTTGCCCGTTGTCATGTCCCCCTTATATCCTTTATGCTGGCAATTACCAAGATGGGAGATTGCAAAACATGGACATCAACGACCCCCTCGGCCGCCTCGCCACCCACCTTTCCGATGACATGGCCGCCACCAGCGCCATCATCGGGGAACAGACATCTTCTCCCATTCCCCTTGCGGGCGCCATTACCAGCCACCTTTTTTCCGCAGGCGGAAAACGCACACGTCCCCTGCTGCTTCTGGCCTGCGCCCGCCTGTGCGGCTATGAAGGAACCCTTCACCACATCATGGCGGCGGCGGCCGAGATGATCCATACCGCCACCCTGCTGCATGATGACGTGGTGGACAAAAGCACCCGCAGGCGTGGCCGGGAAACCGCGCATCTCCTTTACGGGGAACGCGAGGCCATCCTTGGTGGCGATTTCCTGCTCGGCCGGGCTTTTTCCATGATTTCCGCAGGTTCTCCCGAATCTTTCAAGGTCATGGCGGATGCTGCCGCAACCCTGGCCGAAGGCGAACTTCACCAACTTTCCCTCACCGGATCCCCTTTTGTGGATGAGGAAGAATATTTCCGCATCATCACCGCCAAGACAGCCACCCTTTTCGAGGCCGTCTGCGCCATGGGTGCCATCATCGCCGGAGCCAGCCCCGAACAGCGGCAGGCCTTGGCCAACTTTGGTCGCCATTTCGGCATTGCATTCCAGCTGGTGGATGATGCCCTCGACTACAAGATCCAGAACACGCATACCGGAAAGCCGATTGGCAATGATTTCCGTGAAGGCAAGATGACCCTTCCGGTCATCCTCGCGCGCGCAGCCGGAAGCGATGAGGAACGCAAGTTCTGGGATACGCGCATGATCGCTCCTTCCCGCACGGAAAGTGATTTCAGCCAGGCGCTGGAATTCATCATTGCGCACGGCAGTGTTGAGGAAACCCTCGTCCGGGCGGAAAAACATGCCCGCAACGCCGAGGAATGTCTGGCCTTCCTGCCCCATTCCTCCTTGCGGGAGATGATGATGGAAGCCGTGGAGTCCTGCCCCCAGCGTACAGCGTGAAATAAAGGTTGCGCTCCGGAAAAAAGCAGGCTATAGAAGCGCCCGTTCCTTCGTGAACCGGAGTGTAGCTCAGACTGGTAGAGCACTGCTTTCGGGAGGCAGGGGTCGTGGGTTCAAATCCCGCCACTCCGACCATCTTTTCCCGAGTTTCACCTATCCCAATCCCCCCGTTATTCCCCCCTGTTATGAGGTTCCTCGTGACAGGGCTGCAGCAATGTTCCGGAGCTCATCCGGCGACTGGTGGCCGTAGGTGCGCTCAATCGTTTCGACGGTGGCGCCACAAAACCCAGCAACCTCCCATAATGGAACATCCTTCTGGACGAAGCGCACGGCCTTGCCGTTTGTTTTCGGTGTGCAAGGTTTGGTGCGCTTGTGCTGGATTTTCAGCATTCTGAGCGCCTTCATGTATCTGTGCGAGCGGAACGAAACGCCATTATCCGTCATGACACGCTGAACTTTCACGCCATGCCATCTAGAGCCTTTAACGTTTAGATTGAACAATTCCTGTTGATCTTGGGATGAGCCAGACCGCAAGGCGCAAACCGCGGGGCGATGCGGGCATCGTCCAAGGTTTGAAAACACGGCGGATGGCCATCAAAAGGCAACAGGGGTATTCAAGATGAACGTTAAATGCTCTAGGGGGCCGGTTTTTTTATGATGTTGACCGATCCGGCGAGAAGATGCTTCATCAGATCCTTGTAGGATTCGCCAGAAGACATGGGTGATTCTGACATCTTGTCAGGTGTCCAGCTGAACATGGGTTGGAAGGGAGCCTGGTTGAATGCGGGAAAAAGCTTTTTTTTCTGAAGCAGAAAGACAGGTTCAACGGTTTCCGGCGCATGTGCCAGAGCCAAGGAAGTTTCCGCCGTATCAAGGATGGTTCCTGTTTTCCTGTCGCGGAAAATGGCGCCAAAATCCTGGTCGATCAGTCCCCACTTTTTAGCCAGGGGGAAATATGCTTCCGAGAATTGGTGACCTTCTCCATTGGGGCCTGCCACTTCAACAAAGCGGGTTTTATATTCCATGCGGTTGAGGACATAGTTGAGAACCCAGCTCCCAGATCCGCACCAGAGGAGAAGGGGTTGGTCGGAGAGAAACAGGCGTCCCGTGAGGGATGGGATGGATTGCCTGATTTTTCGCCCCAAATGGGGTTGGTTGGCGTTGCTGTGCACAATGTTTCCGGCAACAAATGTCGATATGGACAATATCTGTTCATCAGGCGATGTTTGAGGATTGAGAACAAGGATCTTGAATGTTCCAAGGCTTGTGTAAAGGTAATAGGATCCAGGTTTTGGAAAATGAATGGTTTCGTTGTTCCAGGAAAGCGCGGACATGTCTGTTTTGGTGGGGGTGTCCGGGGTGATGAAACTTGAGATAACCCGGTTGGGCAAGGTGGGCGCATGATCCAGCTCTTTCGGGAGGTACAGGTACAGGTCTTTCCAGGAAACATCTGTGTTTTTAAAGATGAGTATGGGCGGTATTTCAAAGAAATACTGATCACGGATGGAAAGGTCGTTGCGGTATCCGTTTCTTTCATCAGCCGTGTTTCTTAATATTCGGGATGTGTTGTCCAGCTGGGATTTGAGTGTGCTGTTTTCTTGTTCCAACAGCATGAAATTGGATTGAATTTTTATGGCCATCCAGGTGAGGCTGAACGCCAGTGTTGTAAAAAACAGGATTAATGCCGGCAAACGAAAATGCTTTTTCAATGTTTTTTCATACTTTCTGAGCCTCGTGCCAAGCCTCGAACATGAGGATGGTCCAGAGCGGGTATTGCCAGTTGCTGGAGCCTTCAAGGTGCTGCTGCCAGCGGGCGCGGATAGGGGCGGGGTTGAAGATGCCCTCTTCGCGCAGGCGTTTTTCTGAAAGCAGGTTTTCCGCCCAGTCGCGCAGGGAACCACGCAGCCAGTGGTCAATCGGCACGCCGAATCCCATTTTCGGGCGTTCAATCAGTTCCTTGGGCACGTGGCGGTAAAGCACTTCGCGCAGGGGCCATTTTGATACACCGCCGCGCATCTTGAGTTCGGGCGGCATGCGCCACGCCATTTCCACCACGCGGTGGTCAATGAGGGGAACGCGCAGCTCCAGTGAACAGGACATGCTGGCGCGGTCGGCCTTTACAAGAATGTCATCCGGCATGTAGGTGATGGTGTCGAGATACTGCATGCGCTCGACCACATCCGGGATGCTGCCCTGCATGGCGTCAATGTTGTTCCATGGCGGCAGGAGGGGTTCGGGGGCGCCGGGAATCAGGGTGTTGATGTCATGCCACTGGGAAATCAGGCTGCGGTAGAAGGCGTGGGTGCCGGATTCGGCCAGAACGTCGGCCAGCTTGTAGGCCCGGCAGCCCACATGGGCCGGGCGCAGGGACGGCGGGACAAGCCGTGCCACCCGGTCCCACCATGTGGGGGAAAGGGCGTGGATTCCGGCGATGGCCGCTTTGCGGGCGATGGGCGGGAAAGCCTGGAACTTGCGCCAGATGGACAGGCCGTCGTTGTAGCGGCGGTAACCGGCGAACAGTTCGTCGCCGCCATCGCCTGAAAGCGCCACGATGACTTCCTTCCGGGCGAGGCGGGAAACAAGGGTGGTGGGGATCTGCGAGGAATCGGAGAAGGGTTCGTCATACCATTCGGGAATGCCGGGAATGATGGCCTGGGCCTCTTCTGGACGCACATAAAACTCGTGGTGCTCGGTGCCAAGGTGTTTGGCCACTTCACGCGCATAAGGGGCTTCGTTGTATCCGTCCTCGTCAAAACCGATGGAGAAAGTTTTGACCGGCTTGTCGCTCTGTGCTTGCATGAGTGCGCAGACCAGCGAGCTGTCCACGCCGCCGGAGAGGAAGGCCCCCAGCGGAACGTCGGCCATCATGCGGCGTCCCACCGCGTCCATCAGGAGTTTTTCAAGTTCGTCCACGGCTTCTTCAGGGCTGCCGGAAAAACGGTTGGCCTGGCCATTTGCGGCCACCTCGGCCATCGACCAATAAGGGGTTTCGGTGATGTCGCCATCTGCGGTAATGCGGGCGATATGGCCCGGCATGAGTTTGCGTACGCCCTGCCAGATGGTGAGCGGCGCGGGAATGTAGCCGTAACGGGCATAGGCGCGCACGGCGTCCATGTCCTGCTGCGGGGAAAAGCCGGGATGGGGCGTGAAGGTGCGGAGCTGGGAGCCGAAGAACAGGGTGTCCTCCAACAGGCCGTAATGCATGGGCTTGATGCCGAGACGGTCGCGCACCAGCCAGAGGGTGCGTTCCTGCCTGTCCCACAGGGCGAAGGCAAACATGCCGATGAAGCGTTTGACAGCTTCGGCTACGCCAAAGGTTTCACAGGCTTCCACCATGGTCTCGGTGTCGGAATGGCCGCGCCACGCGATGTCCCGGCCCGCAAGTTCCTTGCGGATGTCGGTGGAATTGTAAATCTCGCCATTGTAGCAGATGACAAAGCGCCCGGAGGCAGAGGCCATGGGCTGGTATCCGGCGGGGGAGAGATCCACGATGGCGAGGCGGCGATGGGCAAGGGCGAGGCCCGCTTCCTCATCCGTCCAGATGCCGTCGCTGTCCGGGCCGCGCCAGATGATGCGGTCGGACATGGCTTTTGCGGTATGGGCAAGCCCGCCATCGGGACGTTTGGCGGGGGACATGCTCCAGAAACCGGTCAGTCCGCACATGGCAGGGTCTCCTCATAAAAACGGGCGTAGGCGTCCACGCAGCTTTCCATGGAAAAATTTTCCCGTACGCGCGCTTTTGCCGCCAGCCCCATCTTTTGCCGCAAATCGGCATTCTTCGCAAGGGCAAGGATGGCCCGACCGAGATCTTCCGGCGCTTTGGGGGGAACGATGATTCCCGCCGTGTCGCCCACAGCCTCGCGGTTGCCGCCCACATCGGTGGCAATGACGGGCAGGCCCGCGGCCATGGCTTCCAGAATGGCGTTGGAAAAGCCTTCCTCATGCGAGGTCAGGAGACCGATATTGCTGCTCTTGAGCAGGGCTTCAATGTCGGTGCGGACGCCGAGCCACAGGACATGTTCGGAAAGGTCTGCCTGCTCGGCCTGCCTGCGTAGGGCAGAGCCGATGCCGTCATCGCGGCCAATCACCAGAAGGCGCCAGTTTTTCGGCATGTTCGGTGCCACCATGGCGAGGGCTGCCAGCAGGTCGGCATGGCCCTTGTAGGGAATGAGGTTGGCAACAATGGCCATGACCGGGGCGCCTTCGGGAATATCACGTTCCGTTCTCATCTCCCGCGCAGCTTCAAACCGTTCCGTTTCAATGCCGTTATAAATAAGGCCGCGCTTTTCCGCAGGGATTCCTTCCTCGCCGAGCTGGCGCACCACGGCTTCGGAATTGCCAAGCGCCGCCGTGATGTGGCGGTGGAAGAAGCGTTCCAGCCGGGCCAGATGCGGGTGCTTTTTCTGGTAATCATTCAGCGAGCGGCGCGACATGATGCGCGGCCCCCGGTGGCAGGCCAGAAGGCATGCCAGCATGCCCATGAGGTAGGATTGCGGCAGGAAGAAATGGAACGGTTCATGCCGATGGGAAAGGACAAACCGCCAGAGATGAAAAAGGCGGGAAAAGGCGGACAGGATGCGGCAATGTCCAATGCGGGGTGTTGGGAGGACAAGTTCGATACCGGCCTTTTCAAGGACGGGTGCAAAATCCCCAAGGCCTGAAAGAAGGATCACGCGGAACCGGAATCCGCGCCGTGCAAGGGCGGGAAGAATCTGGCTCAAATGCCGTTCCGCTCCCCCCCGGCACAGGGAGCCGATCACGATGTTGATGGTAGGATGCTGGATCATTTCAGCCCATAAACCTCAAGGGTTTCGTCAATCATCCGGTCCATGCCGAAGCGGCCCCGCACAAAGGCGGGCGCGGTTTCGCTGGCCTTTTTCACCCAGTCCGGGGAGGAAAGGATGAAGGATAGCTTGTCTGCCAGTTCCCCAGGCTTGCGGTCGCGCACGAGAAAGCCGGTTGTGCCATCGGCAAAGGTATCTGCCGTGCCGCCGGCATCCGTTGCCACCACGGGAACCCCGAGCCATTGGGCCTCGATGCAGACGTTGGGGGTGCCTTCCAGTTTCGAGGTGAGCAGGAAAGCCTCCATGGCGGACAGGGCGCGGGCGCTTTCCTTGTCCACACCGGGCAGGAAGAAACGGTTTTCCAGGCCATGTTTGCGGATGGCATCCTCCATCTGCGCCCGCAAGGGGCCATCACCGAGGATGAGAAATGCGCTTTCGGGATGTTTTTTGGCCAGCAGGGCCGCAGTTTCCACCCAGAGCATCGGATCCTTTTCCGGATAGAAGCGGAAGATGGAACCAACAAGGCGGGCAGTGTCGGGAACGCCGAGTTTCCTGCGCCAGGCCATGACATCCTCATGGCGGGAGCGGATGAGGTTTGCGCTGTTCATGCCGTTGAAGAGAACCCGGATATGCCCCTCCGGCAGGCCCAGCCAGCGTTCGTAGTCGCGCGCGCCAGCGGTGGAATTGTTGATCATGACGACGTTTGGATGCTGCGCGAGGGCCTGGTAGGCGGGACGCATCCACGGCTGGAAATAGCCGAAATGCCGGGGCGTCATGTTGCGTCCGGCCAGCACGATGCGCGGCACACCCGCCATCACCGCAGCAAGGCCGGCGAAAATGGAGGTGCTGTCCTGCCAGGCATGCACGATTTGCGGTCGGGCGTTGAGGATTTCCAGCGCGTAGATGACAACCTGTTCCGCAAGATGTTCCGGGAGTCTTTGCAGGATATTCCCGGATTTTTCGATGATTTTCAGGAGGTTCTTCCGTTCCTCACCGGAGTATGCCCGGCCGATTTCCCGCGCAGGAATCCCGTGTTGTTCCAGATGGGGAAGATAGAAATCCGATCCTTGGGGATCATGCAGGTTCCTGCACAGGAGCGAGAGGTTTTGGAATCCCTTATGGTGAAGGCCGGAAAGGGTGTTGGCCACCTGCCGTTCCGATCCGCCGCTGGCCAGAGAGCTGTTGAGGACAAGGATGGAATCCGGTGCTGTGGGCATGTAGAGGGGGGAATGTTGCCGGCAAAGGCGATGGTAGGCGTTTCCATGATGGGTTTTTCCGGCATTACGGGCGGCGAGGAAGCGCCCGAGGAGTGTCCACAGAAGCTTTTCCTGAAGGCGCTGGATGAGGAAACGGGACAAGGAAACGGATTTCCAGCCGGTCGGCGTCCTTCGGACCATATGCCGTATTCCCATCTTGCGTGCCTGAAGGGCCGTGCTGAAATCAAGGCCTTCCCATGGAACGCGGTTGGTGATGACGGCAAGGGTTCTGGCCTTGCAGGATGATGTGCGCCAGACAATTTTCCCAAGCGGCGATTCCATGGAAAATCCCGCGATGCAGGATGGGGGGATTTCCTCCGGGATATCCGGTGTCAGGCCTTTCGGGAAATGCAGCAGGAGGGGGAGGAGGTTTCTCTCCCCGCACCACGTCACGCAATCCCGGATTTGTGCGGGGATGTCATGTTCCATCAGGATGCCGCCATCTTGTAGAAGTCCAAGGTTTTCCGGAGCATGGCATCCAGTCCGAAGCGGTTTTTGATGAAATCCGGGGCAGTGTGGGAGGCGATTCCGGCCCACTCCGGATGCTCCAGAATGAAGGAGGTCTTTCGGGCAAGATCTTCCGCCTTGCGGGTGTGGACGAGGAAACCGGTCTTGCCGTCCGCAAAGGTTTCAGCGGCACCGCCGACATTTGTGGAAACGACGGGGATGCCGAGGGCTTGTGCTTCAAGGATGACGTTGGGGGTTCCCTCGATGCGGGAGGTCAGCAGGAAAACATCCATGGCGGAAAAGGCCGGGACAGGATCCTTCATGTTTCCGGGCATGAGGTAACGGGAGGAATGTCCGCTTTCTTCCACCTTTTTCCGCAGGCTGGCATACAAGGGACCGCTGCCCACATGAAGAACCGTGAGGTTTTCATGGTGGGCCAGGAGCTGTTTGGCTGTTTCCCAAAACAGGAAGGGATCCTTTTCCTCCGACATGCGGGCGACCGTGCCGATGACGGCGTGGCCTTCCGGAATGCCGAGACTGTCCTTGAAGGCGCGGATGCTGTCCGGAGAAGGTTTACGGAACAACGCACCGTCAAAGCCGTTGGACAGGACGCCGATGCGGCCTTCCGGCAATCCCAGCCATTTTTCATAATCCTTTGCACCAGCGCGGGAATTGTTGGCCATGATGACAGCGGGATGCTGGGCGAGGATGCGGTAACAGGCGCGGAGCCAGCGGGGAGAGGTGGGGTAGTTGTAAGGGGCAAGGGAACGTCCACACAGGAGGATGCGAGGCGTTCCCGCGATGATGGCGGCAAAGCCGGCAAAGACGCTGGTCATGTCCTGCCATGCATGCACGACCTGCGGTTTCCGGCGGATGATTTCCAGCGCATAGGTCACAATCGGTTCCGCAAGCTCTTCGGGGATGTTCCTGAAGGCATCGCCAAAAATCCCGAGGAGGCTTTGCAGCGCCTGTTTTTCTTCCCTGGAATACGTCCTGTCGATTTCTGTGGCAGGAATTCCCTTTTCCTCAAGTTGGTGCAGGTAAAAAGCGGAGCCGGGTGGGAAGCGCAGGTGTTCACAAAGGACATGGAGGTTTTGATGGCCGAGGTCCCGCAATCCCGCAAGGGTATTGACAAGCTGACGTTCGGCACCGCCCTCTCCAAGGGATGCGTTGAACATGAGGATGCCGTCTTGCTCCGGCTGGTAAAGGGGGGCATGGGGCGCGCACAGGGCGAGGCATCCTTTCCCGAGCCGCAGGCTGGTGCAGGGAATCCTGCCGAAAACCCTGCCGACGGTCATCCAGAGGATTTTTTCCAGAAAACGCCGGATCAGGAAATGGGAGAGGCGGGTTTTTTCCCAGCCGTGCGAGGTTTCCCGGACGAGGCAGGATACCCCGGCCTTCCGGTATTGGCGGGCCATGTGGAAATTGAAGAATTTTCCATGTGTCCGCGGGGAAATGATGGCGACGGCGCGGGTCTTGGCAGGGGAGGAAGGTAAGGAGAGGCTGGTTTTTCCCATGCCCGATACCATGCCGGCAATGGCATCGGAGGGAACGGAATCGAAAATTTTGGAAGAAAGTGCTTCAGGGCTGTGGATGATGACCGGCAGAAGACCGTTTTGCCGGCACCATGAGATGCAGTCTGCAGTCCGTTGGATGAGAGGATCTTCGTTGGCCACGGTTTGCCCTTACTTGAAAGTGGCGAGGACTTCCATCTTGGAAGCGGAAGCCATGTTGCGAAGCCTGTTCTTTCCCATGAGGATGCGGCAGAATTCAAGAACTTTCCCCGGGGTGATGAAGGGGCGGTTTGCGTAATACTGGTTGCGCAGGAAAGCTGTTTGCGAATAATGGCGGGCACAGATGTCGCGGATCTCGCGGCGTGTTCGGTAGAACAGGCCTGTCTTGTGATAATCCATGTTCCGCTGGAGGGTTTCCGTGGACGAAATTCCTTTCTGGTGCTCGTTGCGGATGCCGATTCCTGCCCAGAAACGCATGTAGCTTGCGGAGTTGAACATGCCATTGAAGGGAATGAGGGTGTGCGTTTCCACAAGGGCGCATCGCCGGGGATAGACGTGCAGGGCAATGCCTCCGGGTTTCAGGACGCGTGCGATTTCGCGTGCGACCGCATCAAGGTTGTGGATATGCTCAAGAACCTGTGTGGAAAACACGAAATCAAAAGAGGCATCTTCGCAGGGCAGGCGGAAGCTGTCATCAATGAGAAAATCGGTTTTCGATGATTTGTCCTGGGTTTCCGGAAAACGGAAAAAGCGAATGTCTTCGGGTTGGCGCAGGGATGTGTAATTGTGGATGTCAAAACCGCAGGCATGGTAACCCCGGTCAAGGAACTCATAGACGAGACTTCCGCTGCCGCACCCGAAATCGAGGATGCTGTCTCCCGGTTCCAACTGCAGGTCCAGAAGCATCAGGGTTTTGATGAGGTTGTCGGCGGAACTGAAGCCGTTTGTGTGAAGTCTTCGCATGATGGTTTTGTTTTTCCTGTCAGGATTCAGCTTCTTTTCCACGAATCCCTGATGTCGTCAAATGTCAGGCGCTGCGACTTTTTTACGAAGAAGGCGCCCATGTGGTTGGGCAGGGATTCGATGCGGTAGGGCAAGTCGTTGCGCGACAGGTAGTCATGCACTGCGCGCGCGCAGCCATCCCATGTAAAATAGTCGTCGATGAGAATCATGCCGCCCTCGGAAACAATCGGGAGAAATGCTGTCAGGCAGTCCATGGTGGATTCATACCAGTCACCGTCGAGGCGCAGCAGGGCGATGCCCTGTTTTGAAATCTGGCTGGCAAGCACGGGGGCCGTATCGCAAAACCAGCCCTTGTGCAGAAAGAAATCATGCTCCGGCCTGAAACCTTGCGCTTCAAGGGCTGTGCGCGTTTCCGTTTCTCCGGCCACACAGTTGTCGTTGAGGTAGGTGCTCTTGTGTTCCGGGTTTTCCTGCAGGCTGTTGGCGAGGGGACCATCCTTTTCGGTGGTATCGGGAAGGCCCTCAAAACTATCCAGCATGTGGACGGGGCGCACCACTTTTCCGAAGGCTTTGCGTTGGGCCTCGAGCATGGCCATGCTGCATCCGCCTTTCCACGTTCCGCATTCCACGATGACGCCGGGAATGTCCCGCGCGATGGCGGCTACGGCCTGCTCGGCGGCGAAAGCAATCGCCGCTGGCGGAACCATGGAAAAGGGGCGCACGGTCTGGGCGATGGCCATGAAGTCGGGGGGCGATTTGGTTTTGGATGCCGGAATGCCTGCAAGTTCGCCGTGATAAAGCAGGGCTGTTCCGTGCAGGAGGCGGGAGAGGATTCCCGCTGGCAGGGCGGTCAGGGATTTTTTCTGGAATCCCGCCTTGTGGAGACGCCGGCTCCACGCTGTGCGGGAAAAAAGGATGGGTTCGAAAATGGCGTATCCGCGGGTTCCCATGCGGTGCGGCCAGCGGTTGCGGATGAGGATGCGCAGGATCCGTCGGGCCAATGGCGTGTCAGCGCCTTTTTCCATGAATGATTTCATAAGCTTGGGCAGGATGGCGGGATAATGCCGCAGCATGGCGGTGACAGCCTGTCCACTGGAAGGCAGGATGTGGAAACACGCGCCGCCTGTTTTCAGGACACGGGCGGTTTCCTCAAGGAAAATTTCGGGGTTTTCGCTCCGTTCAATCATGTGTTCGGAGATGAGCGCATCAAAAGCGTGATCCGGAAAGGGAATGGTCCTGCCATCATAATGCAGGATGGGGAAATGTTTCAAACCGGATGGAATGGCATGCACGGGGGCAATGGCCGTGATGTCGGCTCCCATGCCGGAAATTTTGTGGGCAAAGGCTCCGTTTCCCGAATCGATGACAAGGATGCGGCAGCCTTTGGGCAGCTGGCGGAGGATGTGTTCAGCGACCTTGTCCAGACGTTGGGGTAATGGGATTTTTCCGGTTTCGGATGTCATGCGGGGGATCCGTCTTCAAGGGTGCCGATGTAGATGAGCGTGCTTTCGTTGCCAATGCGTATATCGCCGCCGGAAGTTGTATTTGAAGCGCACGCCGTTTTCGCCGGGGCGGGGATGAGGTTCCAGGCCATGAGGGCGTCCTTGATAACTTTCACGATGGCGGACAGGCCGGGGATCTTCTGCTTGACGAGACGGGTGTAATCGGCTTGCAGGTGATCGTATTTTTCCAGCAGGGCATTGTATTCTGCCTCGGTGCGGGAGCTGGTGAAATCCACCTTGTGGACGTGTTTCCGGAAGAAGCCATGGGCCGTGAAATGGTCGGCGAGGCTTTCGGAGGTCCAGGAATGGACATGCTGCCAGCGGTGGAACAGGTGGTCGCAGACCGGGCAATAGGCCGAGGCCAGGGCGAGATTTTCAGAGTTTGGTGTGCTGGCAATGAGCAGTCCGCCGGGCTTGAGAAAGGCCTTGATGGCGTCCATGGTGGCCTGCATGTCGCAATCCAGGACATGCTCGATGACCTCGGTCATGAGGATGACGTCAAAGCGGGTGCCGTCCGGCTTTGTGAAAACGCCGAGAAAGTTGGAGGATTGGGCGAAGGGTTTGCCTTTCAGGATATCCACGCGGCCTTCGGCAGGTTCATAAGCGGCCACCTTGAAGCCGCGCTGGATGAGGAGATCGGCCATGTCGCCATCGCCCGCGCCAAAGTCGAGGATGGAGGCGCCTTCCGGCAAGGCGGGCGCGATGATGTCCAGGAACAGGGGACCGCTGGCCTTGCCAAAACTGATGCTGCCGAGCGGAGTCTGGGCAATGCCAGACCAGAAGCGGCCTACCAGTTCAGGGGTCCATTCCAGGGTTTTCATGCGGAGGGTCCTTCCTCAATGCGCTCAACCTGGCAGCCCATGTCGGCAATGCCGGAAAATGCCCGGTCGCTGGTGACGGTGAAAGTGGCGGCATCATAGAGCTTGTGCAGGATGGTGAAGTGATAGGCTTGCTCGATGCCGGAAATGTTCTGGGCGATGACAGCCATCAGGGAATAGGTGCCGGGGGCGAGGTTGCAGCGCATGCGCAGGGTGGTTGTGACCTCATGCCCCTTTTGTCCGCAGACGTCCTGCCCGAGGTGGGTGGTCGAGATGCCGAAAAGGGTTATGCCGGTGGCATTCTGGATGTTGAAGCCGATGGAAGCCGAAGGGATGTCCGCATGGAAGCGCGTGGTCAGGCGGATAAGGTATTCCGCGCCGGATTCCAGCTCGGTAACGAGGTGGCCGTTGGTTTTCAGGATTTCGGTGCGGACAATTTCGGCGTCCGGGCGCGCGCCTTCCGGCGATGTCGCATTGGTGACCGGGGCGGACTGATGGTGTTCTGCCGCGATTTCGGCATGCACGCGGTCTTCATAGATGCGGCCGATCTCGCGCGGCTCGCCGATGGCGGTCACGCGCCCCTTTTCCAGCATGATGACACGGTCGCACAGGTTGTAGATGTCCTGCATGTTGTGGGTCACAAGCAAAACCGTGGCACCGCCGTCGGCGATTTCGCGCATGCGGCCATAGCTCTTGGCGGCAAAGGCGGCATCGCCCGTGGAAAGCGCCTCGTCCACGATCAGGATGTCAGGATCCACCGCAGCCGCCACGCTGAAGGCCAGACGCGCCTGCATGCCGCTGGAATAGCTGCGGACGGGACGGTCGATGAAGTTGGCCAGTCCGCTGAAAGTGATGATGGCATCGGTTTTGCTGCGGATTTCCTTGGGGGACATGCCGAGGCACAGGCCGCCGAGGTAAATGTTCTCGCGCCCCGACAGCTCCATGTTGAAGCCGGTGCCAAGGGCCATGATGGCGGAAATGCGGCCGTTGACCACGGCTTCACCCGCGGTTTTGTCAAGCGTTCCGGCCAGGATGCGGAGCAAGGTTGTCTTGCCGGAGCCGTTGCGTCCTATGATGCCGAGTACCTCGCCCTTCTTCACGTCAAAGGAGATATCCGTGAGGGCGCTGAACACCTTGTGACGGGATCGTCCTGTCAGGAATTCCATCAGGAAATGGTGCGGGGATTCGTAAAGGTGGAAATCCTTGCCAATTCCGCGCGCCGAAATGGCGATGTCATTCTGCTCGTGCGCCGTCATAGGTAGGTTCCGAAAAAGGTTTTGAGTTTCTGGAAAACGCTGGCGCCCAGAATGGCCGACACCAGGGACAGGATCGGGAAGGCCACCCACGAGGCAGGATGGGCGAAATGCCCATAAAATGTGGCGTCCTGGAAACAGAGGACCGCATGGGCGAAGGGGTTGATGTAGATGAGGATGCGCCACACGCGGGGCAGGGATTCAAGGGTGAAGAAAACGGGCGCAAAGTAAATGCCGAGCAGGACGATGAGCTGCACCACGTCCTTGATGTCGCGCACGAAGACGCCGCCGCTGGCAAAAATGGCGGAGATTCCCGCCATCATGAGGAACAGGAGGGCATAAAGGAGCGGCAGCAGCAGGTAGGTGATGGGGAGGCTGCCAAAAGCCAGAAGGGTATAAGCGGCCAGGATGATGTGCCCGACAACGATGGGCAGGAAAACGGCGATGGCCACCTTGGCAGGCAGGATTTCCAGCGGGAAAACCACCTGCTTGACCAGCGCAGCCTGTGCACGGATGGCAAGGCAGCTGCGCGACATGGCGTCGCTGGCCACCATCCACGGCAGAAGTCCGGAAATCATGTAGATGGCGAAGTTGTATTGTACGTCCGGCATGTCCGCCACTTGCACTTTCATCTTGAAGACGACACCGAAGATGAAAAGGAAAACGGCCATCATGGCGAGCGGATGGACAAAGGCCCAAATCGCACCGAGCATCTGTCCGGTGTAGCGGTCCAGCACATCGCGCCGTGTCATCTCCCACAAAAGGATGCGGTTGCGGATGAGGATGCGGGCCGTGTCCAGCAGGGGCTTGAGATGAAAAAACCCTGGGATTTCGGATGTTTTCTGGTTTTTTTTGGCTGGCGAAATCTTCATGGGGGTGGCTGTCAGTCTTTCAGGCATGCAGGGTAAACAATCTTGACCCCGGATCATGCAGGTTGCATGCGGGATGTTGGTTTTGGGCCGGCAGGATTATAGTCCGGTTGGGCAAACGCCATTCGGGCAGGCGTTGGTGGGCAGGGGGAAAGGCTGTCCGGCCTTGGCAGGGACATTGGGCTTGTAGGCTGTGTTCTGTGCCGCTGGTTCCGCCGAGGGTGGGGTTGTGGTCATGCCGCCCTGGCCATCGTCATAGACCTGCACGCGCACGCCCGAACCGGTATCCTTGGCGTCCCACCACAGGCGCGGTGCGGGTTTGCTTGGAGTTTCGGTACCCCACCATTCCACGGGCTTGTTTTCCACGGCGGCGCGGAGTTCGGGATCCTGTGCGTTCCATTCGGCGGTTCTGGCAGCCCCTTGGGTGGCTTTTTCCTCCGCCGTGGCATAGTGCCAGCGCTGGCCATCATAGTTGACCGGGCGGGGCAGGGTTTCATTCCGCTTCATGTCCGCAATGTCCGCATCCGTCAGGATGGTCATGGGCGGTGCGTTCGGGCGGACGGAAGCCTGGGGCTGCGGCGTCAGGGTGCCTTCAATCTGCGCGCAGGCCGGAAGGCCCAGAAGGAGAAGGAAGGGAAGCAGTTTCTTGGACATCATGGTTTGCGCCTCGCATGGAATAAGACATGTATTGTGGCAATCTACCTGAAAGCCCTATTGGAACGCAAGAGCGGGCTTGACGTGAAATGCAGAAAAGCGGATGAATCCCCGCCATGAAAAAACACATGATGCCTGTCTGGATGTTTTGGCTGGCCGCGATGCTTCCTGCCGCTGCCCGCGCAAATGATTCTTCAGCCATGCTTGGGGCCGGTGGAATTGTGCTGGTTGCCAATGACATGGTTCGGCTGGAAAGCGAGGATCTTTTCATTTCGCCTTCGGAAATCCGCATCCGCTATGAATTCCTGAATGAAGGAACGGAAGATTTTACAACGGAAGTGGCCTTTCCCCTGCCGGACATTGATTTGGCCATGCTTTCGGAAACAGGCATTGCCACTCCGACAGATGATCCTGTCAATTTTGTGGGATTTTCGGTTCAGGTGGATGGGCGGCCCGTTGAATTTTCCGGGGAAATGCGAGCTTTTGCGGGGGATAAGGATGTTACGGCCCTGCTGGTTGCGCAGGCCATCCCCGTATCCCGGTTTGTTGAGGGGTTTTATGAAACCCTCCAGCAGGCGGATGAAGATGCACGGAAGGTGCTTTCTGATGCCGGTGTTGTGTTCTGGGATGATTTTGGCAACGTCTATCCCAAATGGACCATGCGGACGATCTACCATTGGCAGCAGTTGTTTCCTGTAGGAAAAAAAGTTGTTGTGGAGCATCGTTACAAGCCGGTTCTGGGGCTTTCCTTTTTTTCAGGATACGACCTTGAAGCCCTGCATGCCGCCCCCGAGGCCGAAGAGGACATGGGCTGGAGCATTGGCAAGGCCTATTGCATGACACCACAGCAGGAAGAAGTGGTAAAATCCATGCTGGAACATCTGCAGGGGCAGGATTATCCCGTGCTTTCCTCGGCCGTCCTGCAGTATATCCTGACCACGGCGAACAACTGGTCCGGCCCGATTGGGCGTTTCAGGATGGAAGTTGCCCTTGACAGGCCGAAACAGGTCATGGCCACCTGCATGAAGGGCCTTGTCGAGGAAACGCCAGGAAAGCTGGTTTTTTCTGCACGGGGTTTTGTTCCTGAACATGAAGTAGATCTCTTGTTCCTGAATGCGCTTTCAGAGTAGAGTGTTTTTGTCCATTTATAAAAGGAGTGTGGGACATGATTCGCAACATGCTGTTTTTTGTGGCGGCCATGATGGGGCTTGGGGCTTCCGCCATGGCGCAAAACGTAATGCCGCTTGACCTTGAGGGTTCGGATGAGTACATCCATGAACAGGGTTCATCCGGTTTTGATACGGGCGGCGCGTTTGCCATTCCGCAGGATGATTATGATTCGGGTGATAATGGCGATGGAACGTGGACACCGGATGTTCCAGATGTTCCGGCGCCGACCCCGGTTGATGATTACTATTATGAATGAGAGGGATGTATCCATGAAAAGCAAGTTCTGGACAGTGCTGCTGGCGGCATTTCTTTTTGGGGTTCCAGCCAACGCACAGACAGTTTATCCGCTCGGCGACGACACGGCTTCCGACGAGCAGGACCGGGATGATGCCGGTTCCGGCTTTGATACCGATGGCGGTTTTGCCATTCCGCAGGATGACTATGATGATGGTGACAACGGCGATGGCACCTGGACACCGGATGTTCCGGAAGTTCCAGAACCCACTCCGGTTGATACCGACGATGAAGATGAAGATGAAGATGAAGACGAAGATGAAGATGAAGGATGAAGGATGAAGGATGCCATGAAAGCTAAGTTTCTGATGCTGGCCCTGGCGGCCTGCCTTGTGGGCATTCCAGCCATGGCCCAGGATTCCGGGGATTGGCCGGATACGTCTCCTGGTTATGAACCGTATGATGAACCGGTGGAGTTGCCGGATGATTTTCCGGCGGATCCTATTGAATCGCCGGATGATTTTCCGACGGATCCCATCGAATTGCCGGATGATTTTCCGACGGATCCTCTGCCGGATGAAGGTGATCCGGGTATGCCGTATCCGGATGGACCGATCTTTTGATTGAAGGGATATGATGGGTAGCGAAAACTGGCAAAACCGTTCAGGCATGAAGCGTCAGTACGGACGTAGCAACAGCAATAACAACAACCGCGATCGCCGGAGTGGTGGTGGCAGTAGTAGTGGCAGCAGTAGCGGCGGCGTGCCGTCCAACCGCAACCAGGCGCTGGACAGCAACGGGCCGATGGGGCGCATTCGTGGAAACGCTTACCAGATCTGCGAACGTTATCTTTCGCAGGCACGGGATGCGGCCTCATCGGGTGACCGTATCATGGCGGAGAACCTGTATCAGCACGCAGAGCATTATCTGCGTCTGAACAACATGTTCAACGAGCCACGGGATGACAACCGCAAGCCTCGCAACGAAAATGCTCCGGAAAGTTCCGGACGTGACGAGACGCCCCCTGAAGGTCGCACGCCTTCAGGGAATGCGGCAAGCCCGCTTCCCGGAACGGAAGAACAGCCATCCATCCTTGATGCCCCACCCCCAGGGGCGGCGGACTTGTTTGGGCAGGCGGAAACCTCTTCTGAAAAACCGGAAGGCACTGCGCGTCCAAAGCGTGGACACTGGCGCCGCAAGCCCAAGGATGCCGAAGCGGGAGGGGAGGTTTCCCCGCCTGCACCGGAAGCCGAATCCAAAGGAAATGACTGACCGTTTTTCCTGACAGGGGGTCTCCCCTTGTAAACAGGGCCCTTGCTCCCCACATGATAAGTGTCGGGCGTTTGGGCCCTTTTGCATTTTGGAGGTTTGGCCATGGAATTCAACAATTATACCGATCGTGCCCGTACGCTTGTGGATGAGGCGCAGGCGCTGGCGCTGCGGGAAAACCATCAGCAGCTGACGTGCGAACACCTGCTTTCGGTGATGCTGGAGGATGATGCGGGCGTAAGTGTCGGCCTTGTCCGGGCGTCTGGAGGCGATGTGCCGCACTTGCGGCAGGAGGTGGAAACAGCGCTTTCCCGCCTGCCAAAGGTTGAGGGGGCCGGGGCAAGGCTTTACATGACGCCGGATCTTGCACGCCTCTTTGGGCTTGCGGAACAGGCGGCAAAAAAGGCGGGGGACAAGTTTGTCACGGAGGAGCGCCTGCTTCTGGCCATGCTTGCTGCGTCCGGGCTTTCTGTCGGACAAGGCCTGGAAAAGTCGGGCGTGACATTGGCAAAGCTGGAAGCGGCCGTGAGTGGTATGCGCAAGGGCCGGGTGGCCGATAGCGCCTCAGCCGAGGAAGGGTATGAAGCCCTCAAGAAATATGCACGCGACCTGACCGAAGCCGCGCGTAACGGCAAGCTGGATCCGGTGATCGGGCGGGACGAGGAAATCCGCCGCACCATCCAGGTTCTTTCGCGCCGGACAAAAAACAATCCGGTGCTGATTGGCGAACCGGGCGTTGGCAAGACAGCCATCATTGAAGGGCTTGCTTTGCGCATCGTGAATGGCGATGTTCCTGAAGGCCTCAAGAAGAAGCGCTTGCTGGCACTGGATCTTGGTTCTCTGGTTGCGGGCGCCAAGTTTCGTGGCGAGTTTGAAGAACGCCTCAAGGCGGTGCTCAGGGAAATTGAAGATGCGGCCGGGGAGATCATCGTTTTCATCGACGAGTTGCACAACCTGGTGGGCGCGGGTCGGGCGGAAGGTTCCATGGATGCATCCAACATGCTGAAACCGGCGCTTTCTCGCGGCGAGCTGCACATGGTTGGCGCGACAACCCTCAATGAATACCGCCAGCATATCGAGAAGGACGCGGCGCTGGCGCGGCGTTTCCAGCCGGTTTTTGTGGCCGAGCCAACGGTTGGGGACACCATTTCCATCCTGCGCGGCCTCAAGGAAAAATATGAGTTGCATCATGGGGTACGGATCACGGATGGCGCGATTGTTTCGGCGTCCACACTGTCGCACCGGTATATTTCCGATCGTTTCCTGCCCGACAAGGCGATTGACCTTGTGGACGAGGCAGCCTCCAAGCTGCGCATGGAAGTGGATTCCAAGCCGGCGGCGGTGGATGAGCTCGACCGGCGCATCATCCAGCTCAAGATTGAGCGCGAGGCTTTGAAACGCGAGAAGGACAAGGCGTCGAAGGACAGGCTGGAAAAACTGCTGGAAGAGTTGACCGTCTTTGAGAAGCAGTCGGCTGACCTGACTGCCCGCTGGCAGGCGGAAAAGGCCCAGCTGGTTCGTGGTCAGAAGCTGAAGGAGGAGATCGAGCAGCGCAAGGCGGAGCTGGATCAAGCGCAGCGCGGTGGCAATTTCACGCGGGCGGGCGAGCTGGCCTATGGCATCATTCCGGATCTGGAAAAGACGCTGGCCGGGGCGCAGCAGGACGTTCAGAACCGCATGCTCAACGAGGAGGTCAAGGATAGCGACATCGCGGCGATTGTCAGCCGCTGGACGGGAATCCCGGTGGACCGCATGCTGGAAGGTGAGCGCGAAAAGCTGCTGCACATGGAAAAATCGCTGGCCACTCGCGTGGTTGGGCAGGAGGATGCCCTGGTTTCGGTGTCCAACGCCGTGCGGCGCGCGCGCGCAGGATTGCAGGATCCTCTTCGGCCCATTGGCTCGTTCCTGTTCCTTGGCCCCACGGGCGTGGGCAAGACCGAGCTGACCAAGGCGCTGGCGCAGTTCCTGTTTGATGATGAAAGCGCCCTGTTGCGGCTCGACATGTCGGAATACATGGAAAAGCATTCCGTGGCCCGCATGATTGGCGCGCCTCCGGGCTATGTGGGATATGACGAGGGCGGGGCGCTCACAGAAAGTGTGCGCCGCAGGCCCTACCAGGTCATTCTGTTTGACGAGATTGAAAAAGCCCATCCAGACGTGTTCAACATTCTGCTGCAAGTGCTGGATGATGGCCGCCTGACCGACGGCCAGGGGCGGACGGTGGATTTTCGCAACACACTCATCATCATGACCTCCAACCTTGGCGGCGGAATTTTGGCCGAGCAGAAGGAAGGCGAGGATACGGAAGCCGTGCGGGATCAGGTGATGGCGGCGGTGCGTGGCGCGTTCCGGCCCGAGTTCCTCAACCGGCTGGATGAAATCATCCTCTTCCACCGTCTGCACCGCGCGCAGATGCAGGGCATAGTGGAGATCCAGCTGGCGCGGCTCTCAAGCCTGCTTGCGGCCCGCAACATCATTCTCAAGGTGGATGACAAGGCCGAGGCGTGGCTGGCGGATGCGGGGTATGACCCGGTTTATGGCGCACGGCCGCTCAAGCGTGTCATCCAGCGCGAGCTGCAAAACCCGCTCGCCGAAGCCGTCCTTGCCGGCAAAATCGCCGATGGCCACGAGGTCGTGGTCACATCGGGGGAAGATGGGCTTTCCCTTTCCTGAAATCTTCCTGCGTCCTGAAAAAAAACGCCGGGTTTTTTGCCCGGCGTTTTTGGTGTTCCGTCATGCGTTTATCATGGGTTTTGCAGGTGGTTTGCCTGATCTGGCGCGGGCGGGTTGTTCAGCGCGCACCGGCAGCCGCCTGTGCGGAGTGATGATGCGCAATAGGCATTTCCCGAGGTGTAAGAGCCGCAATGTCCCAACCAGCCCATGATGCCATTATAGCCACGTTCCGGATAGGCATAATTGTAACCATAGTATCCATAGACGTGCTGATACCTCTGCCCAACATTGTGTTCGGCATAGGTGTAGCTTCCACCTGGTTTGCAGTCGGCGTTCGAGGTCGGGAAAGGGGTGGCGTTGAGGTCTGTGGTTTCTGTGTTGGTATATGTGCTGCGTCCTGTGTAAACGCGGGCGTCATTGGTGACGGTTGATGTAATGCTGAGTTGGGTTAGTCCAGCGCTTGCGCCTGCTCCTGTCCTGCCATCGTCGGCATAGGTCCATTCAAGGCGGTTTCTTGCAATGTCCCAGATGACGTCGCCGGTGGAGAGCGCCATGGTGCGGCGCTCATACTGGCTGGTGCCGGTAGCGCCAATGTAGCCGTTGGCGTCATCGGTGGAGGAGGCTGCCGGTGTGGCGATACCGTAAAACAGCTTCCCGCTGCCTACCGCGCCGCCATCCCAGTTGTTGGGGTTGTTGAGCAGGTCGTGGGCAATGCGGTTCCACTGGCTTTCCTTGATCATGTCGTAGCCGGGGCCGATGGCTTGGCAGGCGGTGCGGCAGTTGGCCCAGGTGTAGGTGGCGGAGAGGCTTCCGGCGGCCGGGGCGGCCGGATTTCCAGCGGCCTCGTATTTCATGATGGCAAAGGCGGGCACATCTACACCGCTCACGCTGCTGGCGGGCAGGTAGATCCACTCACTGTGGCTGCCTTGCGCCACGTTCAGGGTGAAGGTCTGTTCAGCTGTCTGTCCGGTCTGGTTGGTGGCGCGCAGGGTCACCGTTTCACTGCCGGCAATGGTGGCCGTGCTCCACAGGGTGCACAGGACAAGGATGGATGCGGTTTTGAATTTGTTGCGCATGGCGGATGGGGCCTTTCGTTATTCAACGGTGATGGTGAAGGATTGGATTGCGGTAGTACCATCGCCGTCGCGGGCGCGAAGGGAGATGGGGTAGGTTCCTGCAGGTGCCTCAGTTCCCGAAAGCGTACCGCTGCGCAGGTGGTTGCCTGCATAGGTGAAGGTCAGCCATGCGGGCAGGGTAGCGGCTTCTTCAAGGACGAGGGCGTCGGCCGGGTTGTCGTCGGCAGCTGTGGCCGTATAGGTGAAGCTGCTTCCCGCCGCAATGGTGGCATCTTCCTGCGCGCTGGTGAAGAAGGGGGGGGTGTTGGTGGGGGAGGGCGTTTCTGGAACGCCAGACAGAACCATGGTATTGATATCGTTGAAACTGTTTTTGTAGCTGTTGCGGATGGAAAGCCATGCCGGACCGGACGTCATTTCCACATGGACAAGGTTCCCTGAGGTTTCAATCCCGAAATCGTAACTGTAAGGCATGCCATACTGGGCTGATGTTCCGGCCGAGGTGCTGAAGGATGGGCCTGTATGGCTTTCCACAGGGGGGGTGCCGGAAAGCATGACAAGGCCAGTGTCGTTGAGGTTTCCGGTGTAAGCTTGGCGCACGGAAAGCCATTCCGGCCCAGTAATTTTTGAGACCCATATCAGGTTGCCTGAACTGGTGATTCTGACATCATAGCCATATGGGATGCCCCATGTCGCGGAAAGGGGGGGGGAGCTAGAGAATTGGGGAGCGTCGCGGCTTTCTACGGGAGGAACGCCCGATAGCACGATCATGCCTGCATCGTTGAGGGCTCCGGTGTAGGTCTGGCGCACGGAAAGCCATTCCGGTCCGGTTTGCCTGGAAATATGGACAATGTTGTTGAAGCCGGGATCAATTACAAAATCGTAGGTGTAAGGGATGCCCCATGTTGCCATGAGGGGAGGGGTGCTGGTGAAGGCCGGTGGGGCAAACCCGCCGCTTCCGGCTGGCGGCGTGCCGGAAAGTAGTGCTGTCCAGTCGCCGTAGTCGGTGAAAGTCAGCCATGCGTGTGGAATGGCGGGTTCCAGGAGACTGATGGTGATAGTGTCGCCTGCTGCGGTGGAATCAGACATGATGTTGTAGGTATAGGGCATTCCTTCATAGGCGGTTGCGGTGGGAATGCTGAAAAAACTCAGTTCCGTGTCCGATCCTGCGGCTTCGGTGGTGATGTTCCATGTGGTGGAAAAACCGCAGGCCGTGATGGTGGCGGAAAGGGCAGCGCCATTGCTGGCCGATGTGGTCATGCTCAGGGAGAGAGAGTTTGTTTCATCCACAGATGCTTCCGTGTTCCAAGTCAGCCCATCGTCAACCGAAAGGCTGGCCATGGCCTCTTCCGGACCGGAAATGCTGGCCGTGCAGGTGCCTTCCATGCCGGCAAGTGAAACTGTGTTCGAGAAAATCCGGGTGGACAGGGGTTGCCCGATAAGGGAGGAAAATGTAAAGGAAAAAGGGGGGAGATCTTCCCCTGCTTGCTGGGCCTGGAGAGGGGCATCGCCAAAGAACTTGCGGATCCTGTAGGAGTGGCCCGTGGCGGCCAGACAGGGATGGATGCTCATTATGCCAGCAACGAGAATGAGATATTTTACGAAGCAACGGAAGGTGATTAACATGGCATTTTCCTGTTAGCTTTAAAACTACAAACTGTAATTTTTTTTACCTTTATGTGAATGGTGTCAATATATTTTTTCATTAATTCGATGGCGGCATGCAGATCTGGTATCAATTTGATTGATTCAGGGGCCAGCAGGGTGGACAGCTTGTAAGAATCCTGAGGCGGTGGATGCTGGCCTTTCCAGCTTCCATGTTTGACAAGTGCCTTGTGGATGATTAGCCTTGCTTTGAAAGGCTTGAGGGAGAAGGGATTTGCCGATATGACAGATCAGAAATTGCACCAGCCATTGCCCCGGCGGGATATGTCGCCGGATGTGGTGCGGTTTCGGCAATCCATGGTGACGGTCTTTTTGGGCGCCGGCCTGCTTTATGCCATGATCTCAAATATTTACAGGGTTGCGATTGAGGCGCGGCAGGAAAAGGACTCCTTTCATAAAAACAAGACAGCTTCCGCAACGCGCATCCTTCCCGAAAGGGATGACCTTGGCGCGACGGAGTCCGCTGCCCGGTTGCGGCAGGCGTTCATGCGGCGTCATGAGGCTTTGGGCCTTTCCCGTCCGCTGGTGATTCTTGACGGCAACCGGGTTCTGGAAGATCCGGACAGTGTGGTGCAGACCCTCAAGGACAGGTTTGGAAACACGCTTGTGGATGAGGCTGCGCAGGAACTCGCTTCCGGCGTTACCCAAATGGCCATGGAAGGCAATGGGTCTGTTGCCGGTGGGTATGGGTTTGAAACGCCGGATGGCCGCGCTGTGGAATTTTATGTTGTGCTGGATATGCCGGGCACTACCCTGGTTTCTGAGGGCCTGACCACGATCCTGGGAACGTCGGGTTGGCGGTTGCGGCCTGAAACCGTCCCGTCGCGCGCAGAAATGGCCTGCATGGTCTTGTGGCATGAATGTTTCGGTCATTGCACAGAGGAAGACAGTATTTTTATGGCAAGGGTTCCTCGGGATGATCCGGGACTGCCTTTCTTGCGGGAGCTGCGGGCGGATGCGATGGGTATGGCGGCCATGGTGCGCGAGGCGGGGCATGACGGACCGGCCCGCCGGATGTGTGACATGAGGACACTGTCGGCCTTTCATGGGGAAATTGATGAGAATTACGCCACGATTGCCCAGCGCAGCCAGATTGTGGCGCGGCTTGGGGCAGTCATGGCCGATCCAGCGCGCCGCACGGCTTTCATGTCGCTGGATGACAGGGGATTGCTCCAGTTTGTGGATATGATGCTGGCTGAGATCGTGCCTTCGGTGCCGGAGCTGGAGAACAGCATCTGGAGTCTGGATGATGTGCGGCGTTTTCGCAGTGGGGAGCTATCGCTGGAGGCGCTTTCTCCGAATGGCAGGAATGTTCTCGCCGGGCTGGACGGAGCAGAAAAACGCTTGCTGGTGAAGCCGGCTCCGTGTAGCTGTAAACCAGCCTTGAAAATGTAGATGGATATATGAGGGGGAGGAAAAACACATGATGAAAACGGTTTTGTGGATTGTTGCCTCATGCTTGGTTGCCCTATCGGCCCAGGCGGAATGGATGTCCATTGGGGGCGGACTTGGCGGTGGCGGGAATGCCCCTGCACAGACGGCTCCCGAAAAACCGGACAAACCCTCCAGCGGTCCCTCCTGGTTTCCCGGTGGCGGCAACAGCAATCCCGAACCGCAGCAGACGGCGCCTTCTGGGTCGGGTTCCTCCGGCGGGTCTTCCTGGTTTCCCGGGGGGAGTGGCAGCAGCGGGAACAATTCGGGCACCTCGGGTTCCGGGAGTTCCTCTGGCGCGGAGGCCGGGCCGGAAATTGTCTATACCGGCATAGCGCACATGGACAGCCGTCCGGCGACCCTGAGAATGCGCATTTCCGGCAACCAGGTAGCCGGGACACTGGAAATTGGCAGCATCTGCGCCCAGAATATCCATCTTGGCGGAGCTTCCATCACCTTTACCGGCGCCCTGTCGGGAGAATGGGAAAGCAAAACCGGGGAAATCAATACCACTTGGCAGGGGAAAGACCACATGTGCGGGACGGATGTGCCCAACAATGGTGTTTTCAAGGTTTTCCTCAAGGATGAAAATACGGTCCACCTGCGCATTAACGGTCAGCGCGGCCAGTATGGCTATGACCTGAAACCCCACCGCAAGGTCTATGCCAGTGGCAATGCGGCGGTGGCGGATTCTGCCACCGGTCAGCCTGGCAAGCCGGACAAGCCCACAAAACCGGACAAGCCGGAGGCACCGGTAGGATCAGGCGAACTTGATCCTGATGATGTGGACAGCATCATGGCGCTGCCCTCGGCGATGACGCTTCCGCCGGGCGGGGACATGGATTTCCCCGTGGTGTTTGTCGTGATGTCGGAAGATGGCGAAAAACGCATGGTGGATGATGCCGCCATCAAATGGACGCTGGGCAAGGGGGCGGAGAAGAAGGACGGCAAGATTTTCATATCCTCAAAGGTCGCCGATGGTGAGAAAATCACCCTTGTTGGTCGCATGACCATCGGAGGCAAGGTGTTCGAGACCAAAACCGTCGTGACGGTTCGCGAAGGGGAAAAGCTGGGCACCTACAATGGACGCATCATGTTCGATTACAGTCCGTTTGTGAGTCTCAAGGCCGGCACGCATCCGGTAAGTCCTGCCTGGGCCGAGGTGGAGTTGCGGCACCGGCTGGGAAGTGGCGGTGTGTTTGCAAGGACGCGTACGGGGGCTGATGGACAGTTCACCTTCAGGAATGTGCCGCGTGGTTTTTACCAGGCATGGGCCGTGAAGATGGCCTCCACTTCCTTCCCGGATGGTTATGAGCTGGAGAAGCCCAACGGCCCGTGGACGCATGACTGGGGCGATGTCCCGGAAATGCGCTGGTCGGAGGAAGCGGACAAGCAGGTGGAAACCTGGGATGTTGCGCACAAGGCCCTGTCGATCCGGGTTGCTCAACCCAAGGATCAGGGATCTATGGCCGGGAAGCTGTATGGCCGCGTGTTGCGGGATGGCCGGGGCGTTACAGGCGTGAAGGTCATGGCCGATATTGATGGCGGTGGTAGCCATCGGGAAACCACCAGCGGGGATGATGGGGTTTATGTGCTGGACCTTTCAGATGTGGATTCCGGTCGTTACTGGATCCGGGCAGAAAAATACATCACGAAGGGCTGGGCACGCTGCGGCGACCTCCTCGATATTGCCTCAAACCAGAAGCAGGCCGCACACATCATTTCTGCGCCCCCCGATTCGCTGAATGGGGAACAACTGGATATTCCGGTGGCAACCCGCGGCGAAATCTTCGGGAGCTGTAGCGATGAAGATCCCGTTGAACTCCCGGAAAGCGGCCGTTTTCAAGGGGTTAAAAGCCGTTCTTTGGGAGAGGGGTGGTGAAACTGAAGAACGCCTCGTAAACCTTTGTTAACGAACTCTCCCTACCATCCATGATGTTGTTGTTAATGGTCTTGTGGGAGAGGAAGCGGCAATGGTCGCCACAATCAAACCGGACGAAGGTGATGCTTGGGAAGGGAATGAAGGGGCAGTTGCGCCTGAAACTTTCTCCCTGATGAATTTGCTTGCGCGCCATGAGAGCCTTGCGCGGGATTTTGCCAGCGCGGCATCGTCAGTCAGAATGATGACGGATTTGGACGAGGCGGAAGAATCCGTTCAGCGTTCTTCCGGAAAGTGGCATTTCTTCCAGCGGGGGCGGAGGTCCCCCTCATGAGCGAATCGCCACCAGATGAGGTTCCGATGGAGGCGTTTCTCGCGCCTCCCGGGGTGGGAATTGTCTTTTCATCCCCATTACCAGAACAGCAGGTGGAAACTTTTGAGGAAGCGGAAAAGCTTCCGGATGGTTTTGCAAGGTTTGATCCCGCAGACCTTATGCTGGATTGCAACGAGCGGTTTATGGAACTGTTTTCAAGCAATGGTTCCGGAGTGGAGCCGGGGATGTCCTTTTCTGACATCCTCAAGGTTTTTATTTCACGGCCAACCTGGAAACTTCCGGAAAAGCTTACAAGAGCCTGGCTTTCCAGTCGGGTTCATGAACACCAAAATCCGGTTGGTCCGGTGATCATTGACCGTGGCGACGGCATGCTTTTGCGATGTAGCGAACACAAGCTGGCTGATGGCAGCATTGTTGGCATCTATTCCGATATTTCCCATCTCATCCGCCGTGAACAGGACCTGTTTGAGGCCAAGGAAGCGGCGGAAACAGCCAGCAAGACCAAGAGCGACTTTCTGGCAACCGTCAGTCATGAGCTGCGCACACCTCTCAATATCATCATCGGGTTTTCCGAGATGATCCAGAACCAGCTGCTGGGGCCCATTGAAAACCAGCATTACATGGAATATGTGCGCGATATCAACCAGAGCGGCACACACCTTCTGGAGCTCATCAATGACATTCTCGATCTCTCGAAGGCTGAAGCGGGCAAGATTGAACTCAACAATGAAATTGTAGAGGTTCCTGCCCTGATTGAATCCGGCTTGCGGATGATCCGTGAGCGGGCGCATGCTGCAGAACTGGATCTTGTCAGCGATGTTTCTCCAAGGGTTTCCTGCGTGCTGGCCGACCGGCGGCGCATGCTTCAGGTTTTGCTTAACCTGCTGTCCAATGCGGTCAAGTTTACCCCCGCAGGTGGATCCATTACCATTGTTGCGGATTCCAATGATGACGGGATAACCATCAAGGTCATTGATAGCGGCATAGGGATTGCGCCGGAAGATATTCCGAAGGCATTGCGGCCTTTTGGCCAGATTGACAGCAGCCTGAGCCGCAAATATCAGGGAACCGGCCTTGGCCTGTCGCTGACCAAGCGACTGATGGAAATCCACGGCGGCAGCCTGCGGATTGACAGTGTGGTGGGCAAGGGAACAACGGTAAGTGTCCATCTCCCGAGGGAAAGACTTGTTGCAAATGCGGCGGCGGGATGATTGTTTCCCGAACCTGAGGAAAAGCTTTACAGATTCTTCTTGCATGGAACCATCCCCCGTAGGTAAAAACGAGGGATGTTTTTTTCAGGTTTCATATAAGGACGTTCATCATGAAAACCGCCATTTCTCCCACACGGGCCGAAAACTTTCCCGAATGGTACCAGCAGGTTGTTGCCGAGGCTGACCTTGCCGTGAATTCGCCGGTGCGTGGCTGCATGATCATTCGCCCGAATGGTTATGGCATATGGGAACGCATCCAGAAGCTGCTGAATGACCGCATTATGGAAACGGGCCACGAAAACCTTTATTTTCCGCTGTTCATTCCTTTGTCGTTTTTTAGCAAGGAAGCCGAGCATGTGGAAGGCTTCGCCAAGGAAATGGCGGTTGTCACCCACCACCGTCTCAAGATGATTGACGGTGAGCTGAAGCCCGATCCCGATGCGAAGCTGGCGGAACCGCTGGTGGTGCGCCCGACGTCTGAAACCATCATCGGCCACCATTTTCGCGAAAGCGTGAAGTCGTGGCGTGACCTGCCGCTGCTATGGAACCAGTGGGCGAATGTGGTGCGCTGGGAAATGCGCACACGGCTGTTTTTGCGCACGGCGGAGTTCCTGTGGCAGGAAGGCCATACCGCGCACGCGACGGCCGAAGAGGCCCGCGCAGAAACCATGAAGATGCTGGGCGTGTATGTCGATCTCTGTGACAACGTTCTCGCCATGCCGACAATTTCGGGCGAAAAACCCGCGCATGAGCGGTTTCCCGGAGCCGAAAGCACTTTCTCCTTCGAGGCGATGATGCAGGACGGCAAGGCGCTCCAGGCGGGAACGGCGCATTATCTCGGCACCCATTTCTCGAAGGCGCAAGATATCAAGTACCAGAACAAGGAAGGCGGCCTCGATTATTGCCATACGACAAGTTGGGGCGTTACCACGCGCCTTATTGGCGGCATGATCATGACCCATGGAGATGACGATGGGATGCGCATTCCGCCCCGCGTTGCACCCCGTCACGTGGTCATCCTGCCCATCCAGCGGGGGGCTCCGGAAGACGAGGCGGTTCTGGCCTATTGCGAAAGCCTGGCAGCGGAACTGCGTGGGCAGGCCTATGCGGGCGAGCCTGTGCGCGTGTTCGTGGACCGCAAGGATGAACGTGCGGTGGACAAGCGCTGGGCCTGGATCAAGAAGGGTGCCCCCATCATCTGCGAAATTGGCGGGCGGGATGTGGCTTCTGGCAACATCAGCTTCTATCGCCGGGACAAGCTGCGCGAGGGGGAAAAGCTGGCCATGAATTCGTTGCCCTGCGCACAGTTCATCGCGGGAATGTCCGGCCTGCTTGCGGAAGTTCAGGCGCAGCTGTTTGCGGACGCCAAAAAGCGTCTTGACGCCAACATCGTGAAGGACGTGGACAGCTTTGACGCCTTGAAAGCCTATTTTGCAGGCAAGGCAGGGGAGAATGAGGATTCTTTCCGCGGTTGGCTGCTGGTTCCATGGAAGCGTCCCGAAGGCGAGGCGGGGGAGACGCTGCTGGAAACATTGAAACAGCTGAAACTGACCACGCGCAACGTGCCGTTCGGGCAGGAAGGCAAGCCCGGCAAGCCCTGCATTTTCACCGGCGAGCCCGCCGACGAAATGGTGCTCATCGCCCGCTCGTATTGAGGGGCCTTATGGCGTATCGGGAAGTTTATGAATCTGCTGGGCAGGGGCCCTCGGCGCAGACGTCCTGGCTGGATGCGTCCGTGGACATTCTGTCCAGGGCGCTGGACGTGGCGGGTGGCAATATCGATGAAGCCGCCAAAGCCGTTGTGGCCGCTCATGATGCCGAGGCCCGTCGCTGGCTGGCACGCGCGGCTTACCGCTTCTGGTATCCTCCTCTGCTGGCGCTTGCCGCGCGGGAGGGGATTCTGCCCGCCGGGAAACGCGTGGGCTCGTGGCAGGTGAAGCAGGTTTTTGTGGCCATCCTTGCGCAGGAGAACTTGCCGGGCCGGGCAGAGGCGCTGCGGGAAACGACCTGTCGGCTGGATCTGGCCAGCACGGCCTTTGCTGCCGTTGTAGCGGACGAAGAGGCCTGCAAATCCTTTCAGGCGGCGCTGTTGGATGAGCTTTTGCCGCATTTGCGGCAGGATGCCGTGATGGCACAAAAGGTTGCGGGATGGCCGGCGTTGCCGGCGGCGGACAAGGAAGATGTTGCCAGGCAGTTGTCGAAGGTTGTCTGCGCTGCGGCGCGCACCATCCGGCCGGACCTGTTTGCGGACATGCCGGAGGTTGCGCCGCTGCCGTGCAATGAGCAGCACAGGCGCGGGTCATATAATTATGAGATTGGAGGAAAGGCCTGTTACTGGTTTGACGCGGGCGATTCTGCCGCCCGGTTTTTCTCCTTGTGTTTTCATGAAACCGAGCATCTCCTGCAGGCCCATCTGACCTACCAGTTGCCAAGCCTTTCAGAAAACGAGCCTTTGCGCCGGGCGGCGCGCCTGTTTGCCGATGACAGTTTTGCACAGATGTCGGGCCGGATGGATTCTTCGGCGGATCGACAGGCTGCGGTTCGGCTCTGGAGTGAGGCCGCTGCGGATCATGCGGCGGTGTCGTTGTATGTTGTCTCAGACCATGCCGGTGCCATGCGTGCTTACAGGTCTCGCCCGATGGAGTTTTTCGCCTATCGCCAGACGGCGCTGTTCATGGAAGCGGCAACAACCCTCTGGCCTGCCCTGGCGGGTAAAAATCCTTCGTCCAGCTCTGGCCCGAAGGTCTAAACCGTTCCCAAATGAAAAGCCGCCCGGAGGGCCAAGGCCTCCGCGCGGCTTGTTCTTGTTGGGCGCCTGTTTCCGGAAAGGAAAAGCGCCAGCCTTATAAGGGGGTGGGGGACAATTTTGCAGCCAGATGGTTGATCATCTTTGCGTTGCCGGGTATTTTGCTGGCGATTTCCAGCAGGGTGTCACCTTTGCGCAGGGGGACTTCGATGTTCCATCCGGCGTTTACAAAGGAATCCACAATTTCGGTCTTGCCGGAAAGAACGGCATTGGCCAGCACCTTTTCAACATCGTAATTGGTGTCAACAAGGGCGGCAAGGGCTTCAAAATCTTCGTTTTCGACAATGCGCGCAATGACTTTGGCCATGTTGTTTCGAATCATGACGAGGTTTCCCAAGTGTTGTGTAAGTTTTTGCGTGACGGGATTCATAAGGATATGCAAACCGGAAGGCAAGAAGATTTTATCCGGGCTTGTAAGCGGGGTTGTTGGCGCCCCGGGTTTTGCTCCAGGCCTTTCGGATGAAATTGGCGCTGCGGGTTGTCAGTTTATGGGCTTCAAACACGGTGCGTCCGAATTTTTCCCGGGTATTGACATCAATGTTGTGGCTGGCCAAGGCCGCAATGGTCTTCTGCTGGATACCGCCATCCGCCTTGATGGCATGGAACAGCGGGGGCTTGTTGTGGTCATCCGTGGCACTTGCGGCATAGGAGCCGTATTTGTCGAGGATGAAGGCAATGACGACATCGTTGCGGCCGCGCTTGTTGTGCTTGATCGCCTCGATCAGTGCCGTTGTTCCATTGATCTGGCGTTCCATATCCCAGGCGGCTTCATGAAATTCCTTGATGACACTGATCCTGCCCTTGGCTGCGGCGGCCAGCATGATGTCATTGAGACGGTGCATGACTTGCGCGAAAGCGTGGGGAGAAGTGATGTCGGCATTCTCGATGATGCTGGTAACCAGGTTCTTCTTGGCTTTCATGCGGGATCTCCATGAAGGGATGTATGAGCTTTGCAATACATCCCTTATAGGGGAAATGCGCCGCGCAAACCAATGCTGAAAACACATGCCTGCCGTGCGTTTTTCGCATGGCTGCCATGGAAAAATGTATTTCAGCGTGTGTTCATGGCGTCTTCAAGGTTGCAAAATTCCGGAGGTTGTCCAGAACTTCGGTCGTCGCACTGTTGAAGGCTTCCACGATGGCCCTTTGCGTGTTGGCGCTTGCAGGGATGCGCGCATCAAATGTCCGGGAATCCAGAATGGCCATGGTCTTGGGATCAAGGCGCTTGACGCTCAGGCGCACATGGGCGGTGGGAGCTTCACGGTCCTTGCCGTATTCGGCCTGGAAGGTGCGCAGGTCAAGCCGGAGACGTTCATCCGGGATGGCGGTGGTGCCATGGGCGTCGATGGCTACCATGCCGTTTGAGCCATCCAGGCTTTCAATGATCAGGCGCTGGAGCATGGCCGGGGCGTTGTCCACCCATTCGGGGCCGGCAAAATAATCAAAGTCGATGGCATAGCAGGTGAGGGCAATGCGGGGCGTGTCGAGGGCGGCGGGAGCCTGCAGCCGTTCTACCGCGACAACCATGCTGGTGGACGTTTCCACGGGATTGTCCGCCAAAGGTGTCAGGCGATAAAGTTTGATGCTTTTGGCCGGTATGGCGCAAGCGGCCAGCAGCAGGGCAAGGGCGGAAAAGAGGATGTTTCGGGTCATGGTCATGGCTCCACGGGAACCCCCTCATGGGCACCACCAAACACGAAATCACGCGGATCGTGCTCAATGCGCAGGATGAGGCGGTTCAGGTTTTCAGAAACGTTACGCAGGTCGGTGGCCAGCATGTGGATTTCGGGCAATCCCTGAGAGGTGAAGGCGCGGACAGGTGCCCGGTTTTCGGCAATGGTTTCATTCACCGAGGCAGCCAGATCCCGTATGGCGCTTGAGGTCTGGGCCAGCTCTCTTGTGGCGCCGCCAATGTCTTCTGCCAGGCGGGCCGTGCGGACGTTGGCGTTGTCGGTCAGGCGCTTGAGGTCGTCCACCAGGGCGTTGATGGAGGTGGTGGCGCTGCGGATGGTGTCAAGGGTTTCCGGAACCTGTGGCGAGGCTTTGGCCAGTTCAGCGGTCAGGATCCTGATGCTTGCAAGGATTTCCGATATGTTTTCGCGATTTTCGCCTGAAAGGAGGCCGGAGGCACTGTCCAGAAGGTTGTCAATCGAGGAGGGCTGGGAGGAAATGACAGGGATGTCTCCAAAGAAGCGGGGCTTGAGGGAAATGGATTCCGGCCCCCCCCCTGTGAGCTGGACAAAAGTCCCGCCGGTGACGCCTTTCATTTCAAGGGTTGCATAGGTGTCTTCCTTGATGGCAATTTCCGGGGAGATGGAGACGGAAACGCGGGCGTTGTCATTGTTTTTTGTGTCGAGCATGATGCTGTCCACGCTGCCCACAAGCACACCATGGTAGCGAACCTGACTTCCCTCCTGCAAACCCGCCACAGAACTATTGAAGAGGATGGCATATTTTTGGGCGTTGGGGGAAAGGTGGGTTTGCGTGAGCCAGATGATGAATCCGGTCATCAAGGCCATGAGGGAGAGGACAAAGCCTCCGACAAGAATGTGGCTGCTGCGGGGTTCCATGGGTCTTACTCTCCGATGTGTGCGGCGTGGCTGCGCGGCCCGTGAAAATAATCATGCACCCACGGGTGGGGGATTTCAAGCAGGTGGGGCAGGGTATCGACAATGAGCTTTTTGTCCACAAGGACGGCAATGCGGTCGCAGATGCGGGCGAGGCTGTCGATGTCGTGGGTGACCATGAAGACAGTGAGGCCCAGGCTTTCCCGAAGCTGCAGAATGAGTTCATCAAAGGCGGATGCGCCAATGGGGTCAAGTCCGGCGGTGGGTTCATCAAGGAACAGGATATCAGGATCCAGCGCCAGGGCGCGTGCGAGTCCTGCCCGTTTGCGCATGCCGCCGGAAAGCTGGGACGGGTATTTGTGGACGGCATCTGCGGGTAGGCCAACCAGGGCGATTTTGGCGTGGATGATGTCGGTGACGAGGGCCGCCGGCAGTTCTGGGAGCTGTTTTAGTGCAATTTCAATGTTTTCGCCCACGGTGAGGGAGCTGAACAGGGCTCCATCCTGAAACAGGACACCCCAGTGGTGCCGCAGGGTTTTGGCTTCGTTATCCCCCATTTGGCCGGTTACATGGCCCAGGATTTCTATATGTCCTGCAGTGGTGGGCATGAGGCCGATGGCGCAGCGCAGCAGAACGGATTTTCCGGAGCCGGATGCGCCAACCAGGCCCAGGATTTCGCCGCGATTCACATCAAGGTCGATGCCATCATGGATGAGATGGGAACCAAAGCGGGAGACAAGGCCCCTTATGGAAATGACGGGGGGTTCTGTCATAAGTGGAGCTTTGCAAAAATGATGGAAAACAGGGCGTCCAGTGCGATGACAAGGAAAATGGACTGGACAACGGACTTGGTGGTGAGACGGCCAACGCTTTCAGCACTGCCGGAAACCTTGAGCCCCTGGTAACAGCCGATCATGGCAATGGCGAAGGCAAAGAAGGGCGCTTTTACAAGGCCGACCAGCAGGGTGCGCAGCTTGATGAAGTTCTGGAACTGGAGGAGGAACTGGTCATACGTGATGTCCAGGCTCATGTAGCACATGGTGGCGCCGCCGATGAGGGCCGTGATGTCGGCATAAAAGGCCAGCAGGGGCAAGGTCAGCACCAATGCGAAAATGCGGGGCTGGACAAGGTATTCAATGGGGGAAAGCCCCATGGCGAGCATGGCGTCGATTTCCTGGTTGACCTTCATGGTGCCAATCTGGGCGGTGAAGGCGGAACCGGAACGGCCAGCCACGATGATGGCGGTGATGAGAATGCCGATTTCCCGCAGGATGCTGACGCCAAGGATGTTGACAACCAGCAGTTCGGCCCCGAATTTCTGGAGCTGGTCGGCACCCTGATAGGCCAGCACCACGCCAATGAGGAAGGAAAGCAGGCCGACAATGGGCAGGGCGTTGAGTCCAACCTGTTCCATATGGGTGAGGATGGCCCCCCCCCGAAGACGGGAAGGGTGGCGCAGGCTTTGGATAAGGGTGATGCTGAGCATGCCGAAAAAGCCGAGGATATCGCGAATTTCCGCGAGAAGATGAAATGTGGCCCTGCCTGTGCGTTCCAGAAGTTCCAGAACCGGGTGCGGAATGGGGGGGGGCGGGGTTTTTTCCTCGCCGATACTGCGGATGTGGGCAAGAAACTGTGCGGCAGAGTTATGCAGGCCAGACAAGGAGAAAGCAATGCCAGCCGCAGCGCATCGGCGCTCCATGCGCAGAATCATGATGGCTCCTGCCGTGTCAAGGGTGTCTGCGGCGGTCATGTCCATGACGAGGCTGCCGCCGGAGGCAGGCAGGGGAAAGTCTTCAAGGGGCGCGGCGATGGTTGCCAGATGTTCCACCTCGATGCGTCCGGAAAGACTGAGCCGAATGGTGCCGTCCCGGGAGGGAAGAAAATCAAGGCGGGCTTCAGTCGTCATGTATATGCGCTTTCAGCCAGAAGGCGGATGCGGGCAAGCATCGAGATCAAGCCATTCTTGCGGCCGGCACTGATGTGTTCATCCAGTCCCATGCGGATCAAAAATGGCTGGATGTCAAACGCCATGATTTCGGAGGGGGTTTTTCCTGAAAAGGCAATCATGAGAATGGCGATAAGTCCGCGCACAAGCTGGGAATCGCTGTCGGCAATGAATCTCATGCCGCCTGTCCTGTCGGGAGGCAACGGAGCAATGAACACCTGGCTGGCGCAACCGGATACCCGTGTCGTGTCATTCTTGAGGGTTTCCGACATGAGGGGCAACCGTCCGCCCAATTCAATGAGGTATCGGTACCGGTCATCCCAGTTGTCCAGCAGGGTAAAGTTTTCGCAAAGGTCTTCAAGGGTCATGGGGTTACAATCGGCTGTGTATTTTTTTGTCAATTCGAGCTATAACATGGAAAGCGTTTTTTTAGAAGCAGGGAGTCTTGCAAAATGTCCGGTATCCGTCCTGTGGTTCTTTGCATTCTTGATGGGTTTGGCTGGCGGGAAGAAGCGCCAGACAATGCCACAACTGTTGGCAAGTTGCCAAATTTCCGCCGGATATGGGCTGAAAATCCGCATGCCTTCCTGCAGGCTTCGGGGATAGATGTGGGGTTGCCTGAAGGGCAAATGGGCAATTCCGAGGTGGGCCATCTCAATATTGGTTCTGGACGCATCGTGATGCAGGACCTTCCAAAAGTTGATCATGCCGTGGCTACAGGGGAAATTGCCCGCAATCCCGTGCTGCGCGACATGATCGAAAAACTGAAAACGTCTGGCGGGGCCTGTCACCTGATGGGACTGTTGTCTCCGGGGGGCGTGCATTCGCACCAGAGGCACATGCTGGCATTGTGTGATGCCTTGGCCAAGGCAGGGGTTCCGGTTCGTGTGCATGCCTTCCTCGATGGTCGTGATGTGCCGCCCCAGAGTGCTGCCGGACAGGTGGCGGAATTCATGCAAGGCATTGCCGGCATGGAAAATGTTCGGATGGCCACTATCGGCGGGCGTTATTACGGCATGGACCGTGACAAGCGCTGGGATCGTGTGGAAAAGGCGTACAAGGTCATGACCCAGCCTGCCGTGGAAGGGTTTGCGGATCCGGTGGCGGCGATCGAATCCAGTTATGCCGCGGATGTGCATGATGAATTTGTGCTTCCGGTTGCAGAAGCGGGGTATGAAGGCATGAAGGATGGCGATGCCGTCCTGATGGCGAATTTCCGGGCTGACCGGGCGCGCGAAATCCTGTCCGCGCTGCTTTATGAAACGTTTGACGGATTTGACCGTGGCCGCAGGATTGTCTTTGTGGATGCAGTTGCCATGGCGGAATACTCGGCCGACCTTACGGCCATCATGCATGTCCTGTTTCCGTCCGAACGCATTGAAAATGTGCTTGGTGCGGTGGTTGCCGATGCGGGACTGAAACAGCTCCGCATTGCGGAAACCGAAAAATATCCGCATGTCACCTTCTTCTTTAATGGGGGCGAAGAAAAGATGTATGAGGGTGAGGATCGCATCCTTGTTCCCTCTCCCAAGGTGGCGACTTATGATTTGCAGCCGGAAATGTCGGCTATTCCGGTAACGGACAAGCTGGTGGAAGCTGTGGGGTCGGGGATCTATGATCTGGTTGTGGTGAATTTTGCCAACCCCGACATGGTAGGTCATACCGGCATCCTGGAAGCGGCCATCAAGGCGGTTGAAACCGTTGATGCCTGTCTTGGTCGGCTGGAGGAGGCCGTGCGGAAGCAGGGCGGAGCGCTGTTTGTTACGGCAGATCATGGCAACTGTGAAAAAATGTATGATGAAACGACACATGGTCCCCATACGGCCCATACCACCAACCAGGTTCCGGCGGTCCTTTTGGGGAGTGGTGCTGAAAGCATCCATGATGGCCGGCTTTGCGACATTGCCCCCACCCTGCTTGAGGTGATGGCAGTTTCGCAGCCTGTGGAAATGACGGGGAAAAGCCTTATCAACCATGGGTAAGGTCCTTGTTGTCATTTTTCTTCTGCTGGTGTCTGCCGGAGCATTTGCGGCGGAAAAGCCCCAGTCTGAATTGAAGGCGGTCGAGGCGGAAATTGCCCGTCAAAAGGCGCTTGAGCTGGAAATGCGGCGCAATGAGGGAAGTATCCAGAAGGAAATCGCCGCCCTGAAGCGGGACATGGTGGCTCTTGCGTCCCAGATGCGGAAAAAAGAAGATGAGGCAGGCCAGCTTGAACGGGAAATTGCTGTCCTGCAAAAGCGGGAAGATGCGGCCATGGCACGACTGGCCCTGGGGCGGCGAAGACAGGAAGAACTCGCCGTTTCCCTTGTCCGTCTTGGACGCCTTCCTCCGGAAATGGCCCTTCTGGGGCCGGGGGATGTTGGCCGGGTGATTGAAGGCGCGGTGATCCTCAAGGGCGTTGAGCCCGAACTGGAACGGGGCGCGCGGAATATTGAGCGGGAACTGGATGAACTGAGGGAAACCCGTTCAGGTATTGCCCAAAGGCAGGAATCCCTGAAGCCGGTTCTGGCTGAACTTGCGGTGCGGCGGGAAGATCTTGCAGCGCTGAGTGGAAAACGGCGGCAGAGTTATGACAGTTTCGGGCAGCAACGGCGGCAGGCCAAGGAAGCACAGGAAAAGCTGGCGCGGCAGGCCAAGGATTTGCGGGACCTCATGAAGCAATTGGAAAAGGAGCGTCTGGCCCGCCAGAAAAAGCTGGTGGGAACAGGGAAAACGCCATCCGGATCTTTGCCGCCTGCGGTTCAGCCGGTTTCTGGTCCCGTGGCGCGTTTTTTTGGCGACAAGGATGCTTATGGCGCTTCCCAGCAGGGAATCAGCATTACGGCGCCCGCATCCGGAACCGTGGTGGCTCCCATGGAGGGACGGATTGTTTTTGCGGGACCTTTCCGTTCCTACAAGCATCTCTTGATTATTGAGGGCGGAGGCGGCTATCATGCCCTCCTTTCCGGATTGGCCCGGATTGATGCATCGGTTGGAGAGGATGTGTCGCGGGGTGAGCCGGTGGGCATGATGGGGGCGGCGGGAAATGCCGCGCCTGAACTTTATTTTGAACTGCGCAAGGATGGCGAGCCGGTGGATCCGGCCTGGGTTCTTGCCGCTGCAGGAAAGAGGCGCAAATGATGCGGAAGATTTCGGGAATGATGTTCGGGGTGGCCCTGTGCTTTGCAGGCTCCGCACTGGCTGTGGATGCAGATGTCAATCCTGCGGCGAATACTTATGAACAGCTGGATCTTTTTGGAAGTGTTTTCGAACGGGTGCGTGCCCAGTATGTCGAAGAAGTGACCGATGAGAAACTGGTGGAAAGTGCCATCAACGGAATGCTGGTTGCGCTGGACCCGCATTCTGAATTTCTCGACCAGAAAGCCTTCAAGGACATGCAGGTGCAGACCAAGGGCGAGTTTGGCGGACTTGGCATTGAAGTCACCATGGAAAACGGCCTTGTGAAGGTTGTTTCCCCGATTGACGACACACCGGCCGAGCGCGCAGGCGTTCAGGCTGGTGACCTCATCATCAAGCTGGATGGGGAGCAGGTCATGGGGCTTTCCCTCAGCGATGCGGTAGATAAAATGCGCGGGCCGGTTGGGACGGATATCGTCATTACGGTTTTGCGCGGAGAAAGCGGTGAGCCGTTTGACCTCACCCTTACGCGGGCGATCATCAGGGTCAAATCGGTGCGTTCGCACGTTGAAGGGGACGTGGGATACATCCGGGTGACCACTTTCAATACCCAGACACAGCCCGGCATTCAGGAAGCGTTTGCCGCGCTTGAAAAGGAAAAGGGCGACAAGCTGACCGGATATGTCCTTGATCTGCGCAACAATCCTGGTGGTCTTCTGGACCAGGCGATTGCGGTTTCGGATGATTTCCTTGATAGCGGCGAGATTGTTTCCACCCGCGGGCGTCTTGCGGAAGATATCCGCAGGTACAATGCGACGCCGGGCGACATGGCCAAGGGCAAGCCTCTTGTGGTGCTGGTGAATGGCGGATCGGCTTCTGCCTCTGAAATCGTGGCGGGGGCATTGCAGGACCAGAAACGCGCCATCCTGATGGGAACCAAGACGTTTGGCAAAGGATCGGTCCAGACCATCGTGCCCGTTACGGCCAATGGCGACAAGGCCATCCGTCTGACCACTGCGCGTTATTTCACGCCGTCCGGGCGTTCCATCCAGGCGGAAGGCATTGTTCCGGACATTGAGGTGAAGCCGGCAAAGCTTGAGGAAATCGAAATGCCCAAGGGCTATAGCGAGGCAGACCTGCGCGGGGCGCTTTCCAATCCGGACAAGGAAAAAACCGCCAGCAAGGATGGCAAGATGCCGGTAAAGGCTGACAAGAAAGCCGCAGAGCCGAAAAAAGACAAGGATGGCAAGGATTCATCCACAAACGGCAAGGATGCCGAGGATGCACCGCAGGATTACCAGTTGATGCGGGCGATTGATCTTGTGCGTGGCATCAACCTGTTTCAGGCAGCTGTAAAATGATGTGTAAACACCGCTTCATGAAGTCTGTGGTGCTGGGAGGGCTTGTTGCCGGCGTGATTTATGCCGGGCAGCATTTTTACCCGGCTTCCCCGGTTTCTCCGGTGGTGTCCATTGATGTTGTCTGGCTGGATCCCATCAACAGTGTGGAGACCGTCCCGGTCCTTGCCGAGGCGGAGGTGGTTGAAAAGGCTCCGGTGCCAGAAAATGCGCCGCCTGTTTTGGAAGAAGTGCGGGGAACCGTTGCTTCAGGGAATGTGGCTTTGCCTTCTTCCCTGACGGAAACGGGATCCACGCCTTCGCCTGTTCCTGTCTCTGATCCGGTTCCCCTTGTTCCTGCAGCGGACGTCCGGGCTGCACAGCCTTCTTCCCCGGATGTCTCCGGGCCTGGCTTGCGTTCGGCGACGCCGATGATGGAAGAAAGCGTCCGGCCGATGCGGCTTTTTGCCAAACCGTTCACGCGTCAGGGAAAGCAGCCGATTGTTGCGGTTGTGATTGAAGGTTTGGGGATGTCTCATGGGGCCACAACGGCCGCAGTGCAGGATTTGCCCGGTGGGGTCAGTCTGGCCTATTCGCCTTATGCGCCAAACCTTTCCGAACAGATGGAGCGGGCGAGGGTTGCCGGGCATGAGCTTTTGCTGATGTTGCCCATGCAGCCGGCCGCAGGGCAGGATGATGCGGGCCCTGATGCCCTGATGACCGTGCTGCCGGAAAGCACCAACATGGTTCGCCTGAAGGACGTTCTGGGGCGTGGCACCGGTTATGTCGGCGTCATGCCTTACATGGGCGGCGGTTTCATGGCTTCCGCAGACGGGTTTCGTCCTGTGTTGCGCCGGATATGGGAAAATGGCCTGCTTTTTGTTGGCGGGATTGAGACACCTCCGGTTGTTCTGCGCGATGTTGCGGACAGTTTGGGAATTCGCGCACTGATGCCGGATGCGGTGATAGATACCTCGCTTGCGCGCAAGGAAATAGATGCGCAGCTGGCGAAACTTGTTGAAACGGCTAAGAAAAATGGCTTTGCGCTTGGTGTGGCCGGGGCCTATCCGGTTACGATAGAACGCCTGTCGGTCTGGGCGCAGGGGCTTAAATCTTCCAAGGTGGCCCTGGCACCTGTGAGTGCGGTTTTTGAAGCGCACGGGGAGGCAAGGTAACGTGTCTGTCCCGCTTCAGGAAAAGCCTGTCTGTATCGATGTCCTGCCTTACCGGCGGGGGGTCGGAATTGCCTTGTTCAACAAGGAAGGTCTTGTCCTGATTGCCAAACGGAGGAAGTCGGTTCGTTCATGGCAGATGCCCCAGGGAGGGCTTGATCGCAGGGAAAGCGAAATGGAAGCGGCTTACCGGGAACTTTATGAAGAAGTTGGCGTTCCGCGTGAGGCCGTACGGTTGCTGGGCGAGATGCCGGAAACGGTTTTTTATGACCTTCCGGAGAAATTTGTGGGCAAGGCATGGCATGGTCGGTACCGGGGGCAGGAGCAGCGCTGGTTTGCCATGCGCCTTATCGCCGACGATGATGTTGTCCGCCTGGATTTGCACCATTTCCAGGAGTTTGATGACTGGCGGTGGGAAAAGCTTGAAAATCTGCCATCGTTGATTGGGGCCTTCAAGCGCCCGATGTATGAACGCATTGTGTCCGATTTTCAAAAATATGCGGTGCGTGGCGAATGACACCCCTGGCCTTTCTGCATGCTGCCTTTCTGGGGGTTCTTGAGGGGCTTACCGAATTTTTGCCGGTATCTTCAACGGGGCACCTCATTCTTGCGGAAAAGCTCTCCGGGATCCGGATGGGGGAGAGTTTTGACATTGTCATCCAGCTTGGCGCCATTCTGGCCATCTGCTGGGTTTACCGGGAAAAGCTCCTGCATGTGATGCTAACCCTCTTTTCAGAACGCTCCTCCTTTCGGTTTGCCGCCAACATTGCGCTGGCTTTCCTGCCTGCGGTCGTGATTGGGCTCCTGGCACATGATTTCATCAAGACGCGCCTTTTCAATCCGCTTGTGGTTGCGACAAGCCTTGTGCTTGGCGGCCTGGCCATTCTGGTGGTCGAGCGCTTCAAGCCCGCAGCGGAATATGAGGCTTGCGAAGCCCTTCCTTGGTGGCGTGCCTTTCTGGTCGGGGTTTTTCAATGCATTGCCATGATTCCGGGGGTGTCGCGTTCCGGGGCGACCATCATGGGAGCGCTGCTTTTGAAGGTGAAGCGCAAGACGGCAGCGGAATTTTCCTTTTTTCTGGCCATTCCCACCATGTTGGGAGCCAGTGTGCTGGATCTTTACAAGGCCCGCGAGGCCCTGACCATGGATGAGGCAGGACTTATTGCCGTTGGGTTTCTAACAGCTTTTGTTTCTGCGCTTTTCGTTGTCAGGGCGGTTATCGGATTTATCGGACGGCATGGTTTTGCCCCCTTTGCCTGGTACCGGATTGGAGCAGGTCTCCTGATGCTGGGAGTCTTCTGGCCATGAGGATATCTGGTCTCTTCTTTCTGGCGGCCTTTTTGTTGGTTGGTTGTGGTTCTGTCAGGGATGCGCGGGAACAGGCGGTGCGGATTGGCCAGGGTGGCGGAATGGTGGCCCGGCGTATCCCTGCGGGCATTTTCCAGCTTTCCGCTTGGGAGAAGTTGCTTGATCCCACCAAGTCCCTTCATGTCTATATCGAGGGGGATGGACTTTCCTGGGTCACACGCACCGAACCCGCCATGGATCCGACGCCGCGCAATCCGGTGGCGTTGCATCTTGCTGCCGCCGATCGGTGGCCAAACGTGCTTTATCTTGCGCGACCCTGCCAGTTTACCCCGCATGAAGAGGATGTGTCGTGCGATGCGCGCTGGTGGACAAGCCACCGTAGCGCGGAGGAGGTGGTTGCGGCCATGAATGCCGCCATTTCCAAGGTGGTTCATGAAGGGCAGACTGTCCGTCTTTTTGGCTATTCTGGCGGGGGCGGAGTTGCCGCGCTGGTTGCTGCGCGGCGCACGGATGTGGAGGCGCTGGTGACGGTGGCCGGAAATCTTGACCACCAGCGCCTGAACGCCATCCATCATGTTTCCCAAACGCCCCAATCCCTCAATCCGATAGAGGTTACGCCCCGTCTGGCGCATGTTCCGCAAATCCATTTTGTGGGGGGGAGCGATCAGGTTGTTCCGGCCGAAATTGCGCAGGAATGGAAAAACACCTCAAAAAGCGGGTGCGTTCAGATGGTGGTGGTTCCGGATGCATCGCATGATGCGGGATGGAAGAATGCCTGGGGCTGGATGCAGAAGATGATTCCTTCTTGCGCACCGTGATTTTTTGATCTTTTTTAAAACGCATTGTTTTGATAAAATGATTTTGCTATAAATAAGTAATTCTCTTGTAAATAGCCTCTTTGTCAAAAGGAATCCCCATGTCCAGAGCCAAAACCAAACTCCTTTCCGGAACTTCGCTTGCCACCATCGCCATGCTTCTTGCGGCCACGCCTGTCAAGGCGTTTCCGTCTGGAACCGTGTATGTGAATGGCTCAGATGAGATCGTAACGGTCAATCCCAATGGCGATCCGGCTATTGCGTTCCTCACAGACAATTCTGCCACAGTGGTTGATGGGGTGGATGTTACGGGGACGGGCATTCTTGCCGTCGGTACGCCCGTTGATCAGCAGGGGACGCTGGTTTTTGCCGGGGACAGCAATGTGACTGGGCAGGTAGCCAACAGCACGCAATGGCTCAAGGAAGTTCAGGCAGGCACCAATGATGGTGTCGTGGTTTTTAATGGCGATTATTATGTCGGAAACACGAACATAGTTGGCGATACGGCCCTCGATCTGGAGGGGAACCCGACGCAGGGCGCGGTCATTTTCCAGAATGCGGAAACCATCGTCGGTGACAGCATGAATTTCCTCTCGGATGGCACCGTCATTTTTGACAGTGAGACGACAGTGACCATGGTTGATGGCATTTACGGCGATGGCGCCGGTGTTGTCGTGAATACGCAGGAAATCAATTTCAGCGGAAATATTGGTGCTGAAGGCCATGCGGTTGGCGCCGTCCACGTGGGCGCAGATTTTACCATGGAGAGCGGGCAGGTTGTTGCCAGCGATGTTGTCTTCTCCGATACAGTCGGTTCCGCTGACAGTGACATCACTTTCGGGGAAGGCGTGAACGTCACGGCGGACATCTCGACGGAAAGCGATGGTTCCGGCTGGCTGATCACGGAAGGCGACAATATTGTCGATGGCAATATTGGCACGGAAGATAACTGGCTCAGTGTTGTTTTGACCAACGAAAGCGGAAATGGCACCTTTACGGCCACGGGCGATGTCAACACCTATGATCTCGTGGTTTTTGGCGACATGGAAGTTGATGGTGGGGTTCCCACCAATGGGTCGGCCGAATTCCAGGGAAATGTGAACGCTGATACCACATGGATTGAAGGTGATGGCCTGGTGATTTTCTCAGGCGATGGGAAAATCGTGCAGACCGATATCACCAACGATGAAAATGACGGAAACGGGACGGTTTATTTCCTTGGCGATACGGAATTTTGGGGCGATATCGGTGACGAGGAAAACTATCTGTCTTCGGTTGAAATCGGTGCGGATACCGACATTCTTTCCGGAGACATCTATTCCAATGGTATCAATTTCTCGTCCGGGATCCCCTCCGAAGATCCTGGTCCGGTTGATGTCGCTGTCGCCGACTATACACTGACGTTTGCTGGAAACAGTTATGTCGAAGCCAACATCACCACGGATGTGGACGGGGAAGGAACGCTCGAGTTCCTTGGGGACAATTATATCCGTGGCGATATTGGTGATGAGGATTATTCCATAGGCACCCTGCGTGGCGGCGCGCCCGAGGTTGATTCGGGGCCATCAGGCTTTGTTCCCATGGTAGAGGCACCTGAAAATACAGGTCATCTGGAAATTGAAGGCAATGTTTATGCCAACAACATCGAAATCGCCAATGATTATGAGATGGATGAGACGCCAACAGCCGGCACCATTTCCTTCTATGGATCGGACATTTATGCGGACAATATCCGTTTCCTGAATGATGGCCTTGCGGTTTTTGCATCGGAAGATGAAAACAGTTATGTCACTGCCGATGTTGTGACTGACAATGATGGCGAAGGCAATCTCCTGCTGCTTGCTTCCACTTATGTGAGCGGGGATGTCGGAACTTCGGATGCCAAGCTCAACCAGGTCATTTTGCGGAACAACGGGCAGTTTGCCGGCGAAGTGCATGCCGGGGAAGTGGCCCTGATCAGCAATGATTTTGGGGAATCGGGTTTTGAGGTTTATTTCGATGATGACCTTGATGCAAACCTGACCACGGAAAACAACGAACAGGGGTATATCGTTTTCTACAACAATGCCTCGCATCTTGATTTGGGAACCAATGAAGCCTGGCTGAACCGGGTGAACTATCGTGGGACAATGCTTGATTCGGTTGAAGGACCAACCGGAACCCATGTCATGGGTGGCGATGTTTATGCCACCATGACCCGCCTTTATGCGGATGCCGAGCTGGATCTTGGTGGTGCCAACCGCAGCATGTCCGGCGATTTTGTGCATGCGGGCACCCTGACCCTTGCTGGAAATGCCCTGACGGTTGGTGGTGCGATGGGGGGAACTGCCGCTATTATCGATATGGGGGCGTTGGCTCCCGCCATGATTATGGATAGCCGGGTTATCAACACCACCATCACGGGAACAGGGACGGATGACCTTGGCCGCATTGTGGCGGATGGCAACATTTACATGGATGACGTTACGGTCAATGTGACGTTGACCGATGGTATCAATCCGCGCGGCGTGTCTTATGAGTTCCTTGCCAGCAATTCAGGCAATGTTTACGACATCGACAATGCCCTCATCCAGGGTGGGGCCGTGTGGACGTGGGCGCTTGACCTGAACGACGATGCAACCATTGCCTATATCACGGGAACGCGCGATTCCGGCGGTTATGTTGAAAACGCGGACGGCCTGCAAACTCCGGGCACTGGCGCCGGCACCGTGCTGGATGATCTGCTGGATGCAGGCGGCGGCACCGGAATGGGTGACCTGTTCTCGGCGCTTGATGGTCTTGGTGCCGGCCCTCTGGGTGATGCGCTGAATAACCTTGCCCCCAATATCAATGGCGGCGTTTCGCAAGCCATTGGTTCTGCCGTTGGTGCGGCTACCGGCCGCATTTCCCAGCGGCTTGGCGGTGGCATCGGCGGTGCTGGTGGTCTTGGTGGAGGTTTTGGCGGGGCTGGCGGGGCTGGTGGTTTTGGTGGAGGTTTTGCACCTCTTCCTGGTGCTGGCGGTGGCATCGGCGGTGCTGGCGGTGCTGGTGGCATCGGTGGCGCTGGTGGTGCTGGCGGTGGTATCGGCGGTGCTGGCGGCTTTGATGGTAGTGCTGGTGGCATCGGTGGCACTGGCGGCTTTGATGGCGGTGCTGGTGGCATCGGTGGCGCTGGTGGTGGCCTTGGCGGAGGTTCGGCGCCTCTTCCTGGTTCTCCTGCGCCAACGCCTGCTCCCACTGGTTCAGATGGTGGCCAGTCCATGGCGCATGTCAGCGGCATGAACGCGGGTGACATGCCTGTAAACCGCAATGCCTGGATTGCCTTGTCGGGTGATCATGCCCGCCAGGGGTTCCGCAAGATGGAAAGCGGGTTTGAAGTTGGCAGCATGGGTGTTGCCATGGGGATGGACAAGAGCCTTGCCAATGACAACATTGTTGGCGGTGCCGTCGCGATTGGCGATGCGGATGTCAAGCACAAGGATACCCGTACCGGCGACAAGACCTCCGTTCGTTCCTACCAGGCCTACATGTATGGTTCGACCATGAAAAATGGCTGGAAACTGGATGGTATTGCCGGTCTTGGTTTGCACCAGATTGAAAACAACCGCGGAACCATCACCGGAACGGCGCATGGCGAGTTTGATGCCTTGCAGGCAACCTTGCAGGTGAATGCCGGGTATGACATTCCCGTGAAGAAGGATGTGACAATTACGCCGCTTCTTTCGGCCAGCTACATGCACCTGTCCGAGGATGGCTATACGGAAACCGGCGCTGGCGGCGCAAACCTGACGGTGGATGACAACAACCTCAACCAGTTTACGACGGGCGTTGGTGTGCGCCTTGGCTGGAACTACAAGCCGCGGGTTGGCATGCATGTTTCGCCCGAGCTGCATGCAGTCGTGAATTATGACTGGACGGGCGAAAAGGCGGAAAGCACCTCCAGCTTTGCGGGTGGTGGTGCGAGTTTCACCACGCAAGGTGCGGAACCTGCCCAGACCAGTCTCAATCTTGGTGGGGCCCTGTTGATGAAGGTCAGCGACAAGACCGACATCACGGTGAGCTATGATGCCGAGCTGAAGGACAAGTATGTTGGACAGTCCGGCATGGTGAAAGCCAAGTTCCGGTTCTGATCCAGGACAGGCTCCGACGAAAAAACCCCCGGCTGCGTGCCGGGGGTTTTTGTTTGTGCGGATTTTGGGTGCCGGGATGTTATGGCTTGGGTCTGCATTGCGCGCGCAGCTCCATGATATGCTGTGCCCGTTTTTTGACAATGTCCAGTGGCGTGATGCCGTTGGCATCCGGTGTGTGTGGGTTTCCGCCATGGCGGATCATGAGACCAAGACAATTGGTGTGACAACCGCTGCGGGCCGTCATGTGCATGAGGGTTTCTCCCAAACCCATGTCACGAAAAGGTGTTTGGGCCGCATTTGGATTGGCACCATTTTCCAGCAGGCAGGTTATGACGCCTATATGGTAATGGCCGATGGCGTATCCCAAGGCCAGGGTTCCGTTTTCGGCAAGCTTGTTCACGTTGGCGCCCCGTTCTATCAGGGTTTTGACCATCTCGAGATCGCCAATGTGGGCCATCCAGTGCAATGCCGGCCGCCCCATGGATATGCTATGGTTGATGTCAAGATATGGGTGTTGCAGAAGGATGTTCCATATAGCCGTATTATCGTGCATGAGCGCATAACCAAGGGGAGAAATAAATTCCTTTTTGCCCAGATCCATCTGGGCGTTTGGGTTGGCTCCATTGGCCAATGCCGAACATGCTCCGTCCACATCCTGATTGCGGATGGCGGCAAAAAGTTTTCGGTCCATGTTGGTCAGCGATTTTATCATGCGAATGTTTTTAGCATGAAGACATGCATGTGTGTCTTGCAAAGTTTGCATGTGTGCTATGCACAAGGGCGTCAGGGGTTAGTGCAGGCGGCGCAGGTAGTAGTATTCCGGGGTGGGGCTGGACAGGGCAAAATGGGCGCAGGAAAACGCCGTGCCGGAAATGGCGGGGGTGATATCCACAAATTCGGGCGCGAACGGCCCCGCCTCGCGGATGATGGGGATGGTCGTGGCCAGGGCGCTCTGGTTGATGGCGTTGCAGGTGTCCTTGGAGAAGATGCGGGTAGCCAGCGCCATGGTGTTTTTGTCATGGCCGTGGACAAAGAAGAATTTTGCCCCCTTGCCGCTGCCCGGCGGATTCGGGATGCCGCCGATGAAACCGCTGGAAACGAGATCCTGCGGGGTTTTGGGCAGGGTTTCTCCCATGGTGCCCACATACATGTTGAAGGCGGAGACAACCTGCGCGGTTTCATTGGCAATGGCCGCCGCTTCCGCTTGGCCTGCCGGGGAGATGAAGGATTTTTCTTCCTTTTGGGGTTTGGAAGGCATGGTGCTGCCGATCAGCTGGGCAATGGGGAGGTCGCGTGTAGCTGTCTGGTTGTTGGTGGGCGCTCCACCAAGATAGTGCAAAGCCAGCAGGCCGGTTGTGGCCATGAAGATGATGGGCAGGATGACACCAATGAAAATCCGCATGAAAATCCCCTTTTTTAAAGACCATAATCCAGATATAACGCGCAGGCAAGCAGGAGGAGGCATAAATGACCACACAACCAGGCGACATGGATCTTTGTTATATGCCAGCCACGGAACAGATGTCCCTGTTCCGGCAGGGGAAACTGTCTCCTTGTGAGGTTCTGGAAGCCCAGTTGCGACGGATGGAAGCCCATAACACCACGCTTTTGGCCGTAACCGAAGCGCATGTGGATGAGGCGCGTGCCATGGCGCGTGAATCCGGGGAGCGGTATCGGCGCGGGGAGGGAATCCGTCCCCTTGAAGGGTTGACGATGGCCGTCAAGGACGAGGTTGGCATCAAGGGCTGGCGAATAACGGCGGGAGCCTTGGCCAACCGTCAGGCCTCTCCTGCGATCGAGGATTGCAGTTTCGGTTCATGCCTGCGGGCGTCGGGAGCGGTTTTGCATGTCCAGACCAATGTACCTGAATATTATTGCAATGTGGTAACGTGGAACCGGCTTTGGGGCATCACCCGCAATCCATGGAATCAGGCCTTTTCGCCCGGAGGATCTTCGGGAGGATCGGCAGCGGCGCTGGCTGCCGGTTTTTCCACGTTGGCCACCGGGTCCGACATGGGGGGATCCATTCGGATTCCGGCTTCCCAGTGCGGCCTGTTTGGGTTCAAGCCCCCTTATGGACGGGTAGCTACTTCGCTGATGCAGATGGAAAGCGAAGGCCCTCTGGCGCGGAATTTCGCGGATATGGCGCTGATGCAGGATGCCTGTAGCGGGCCTAGCCCTCGCATGCCTTCAACCCTGAAGCCGCGCCTGGCATATCCGATGGAATATCCGGAAGTTCGCGGGCTTGTCGTGGCGGTGGATTTCATGGATGCCTGGGGTATTCCCCTGGATGTTTCTGTACGCAAGGGGCTGGAAGATGCCTGCGCCCGGCTGGAAGCTGCGGGCGCGCGTGTGGAGGAAGTGGATCTTGGCCTTCGTGCCACGGATTTTGAAATCTATGCGCAGAAGCTTTTTTCGACCTACATGGCGGATTATTGTTTTGAGGCATGTCGCAAGGCCCCGGATCAGGCAACCCCTTATTTGCTCGGGATGGTCTCCCGCTATGGAAATGTTCCGCGTTCTGCGGTTCTGGCGGCGGACCAGTGGGTTGAAAACCGGTCCCGGCACATCCAGGAACAGGTTTTCCAGCGCGGCATGAGCGCCATTCTCATGCCAACCCTTGTGACACCATATCTGCCTGCCGACCTTGGGCGTGTTCCGGAGCGCAGCAGCATTACCATCAACGGCGAGGAACATGCCGTTTCCGATTGGGAATACAGCATGACGTGGCTCTGGAACATGATGGGCTGGTATCCGGTGGTGAATGTTCCGGCCGGACAGGCCGCAAACGGCATGCCGGTGGGGATCCAGGTTGTTGGCAATACCTATGAGGACCTGGAAGCCTTCCGTGTCGCCAATGCGCTTGCGGAAACAGGGCCGGCCTTTTTCCGGGGAGAGCTGTTTCCCGACGTGTCCTGAAGGACAAAGCGCCAGTGAAGGTCTGTACCCTGGCGGATGCCAATGCGGGGGGTGGTGATGTGACCATGCGTGGTTGGCGTGTCGAGAATGCAGATATCCCCTGAGGTGATGGCGTCCAGGCCGTTGTGCTGGCGCGTAAGGCCCAGCGCCTTGCAGAGCTTGCCGGGGCCGTCGAGGTGCTGGCCTTCCATGCGCAGTCCGCGGATCAGGACGGCGGCCGGGAAATCCTTTGCCTCGGTCACAATGTTCAGGCAGTGGTACATGCCGTAAATGAGGTAGATGTAAACGGTGCCTGCCTTGGCATACATGGTTTCTGTGCGTTTGGTGCGTCCGCGTGCGGCATGGCAGGCCGGATCATTTTCGCCGATATAAGCTTCCGTTTCCGTGATGATGCCGGAATGTCTGCCAAAGACAAGGGTTTTGCCCAGAAGGTCGCGGGCGACCTCAAGCGTTGGGCGTTCAAAAAAGGCGCGGGATAATTTTTTGTTTTCCATATCCATGATCATAATCGGATTTGCGGTATAAAAAAAGTTTATCGTTGTCGTTTTTTGGGTTAATGTCTTGTTGTGGCATGGAGGGAATATGGGAAGCTTTTGTGCATCGCCTGAGAGAAGTGATCCGGCGGAAATCGCAGCGCAGGTGGAAAAAATCCATACGCATTCAGATGGTTTCCGTGTTCTGGATGCTGTGTTCGGCATGACGATGGTTCTCAACCAGAATCGCCAAATCATCCATGCAAATCCATCCCTTCTCAGATTTCTGGGAGCTTCAGGACAGGAAACTGTCATTGGGTTGCGTCCGGGCGAGGTCCTTTCCTGCATCAATGCCCCTCTGATGGATGGTGGTTGCGGCACATCAGAATTCTGTCAGACGTGTGGTGCGGTTGCTGCCATCACGCATGCCATTGCCGAAAAGTGTACAGATGTCCAGGAATGTCGCATCCTGCGCCAGAAAGGCCTGGAAGCGCTGGATTTGCGGGTGGCTGTTGTGCCCATCTCGCTGGCGGGGGAGGATTTTTTTGTTGTCACGCTTGTGGATATCAGCCACGAAAAGCGTCGGCAGGTTTTGGAACGGCTGTTTTTCCATGACATCATGAATACGGCCGGTGCCTTGCGGGGGTATGTGGAAATGACCCTCATGTTCAATGATGCCCGTCGCCAGAAATACGAGGAATCCATCAAGGACCTCTCGGATATGCTCTTTGAAGAGATTTCGGCACACCGGGATCTTGCCCGTGCGGAAAATGGCGACCTTGTTGTTGTTCCCCGCAGCATCCATGTCAGGGCATTCCTTGAGCGCATGCATGAAATATTCAGCGCACATCCTGCGGCTGAAGGGCGCCAGCTGGTTATGGATCCGGAAAGTTGCGATGTGGAGATGTTTTCAGACGCTGTCCTGCTGCAGCGCGTGCTGGGCAACATGATCCGCAACAGCCTGGAGGCGACACCGACAGGGGAAACCACCATCATGGGGTGCCGGATGGAAGGTGGCATGGTTGGATTTTTTACCAAAAATCCGGGTGAAATGGCGGAAGATGTCCGCCTTCAGATGTTTCACCGTTCCTTTTCAACCAAGGGGCCAGGGCGCGGCCTCGGCACTTACAGCATGAAACTGCTGGGGGAACATTACTTGCATGGCCACATCCATTTTTCTTCCTCAAAAGAGGATGGAACGCTCTTCATGGCGAGTTTCCCGCGGTTGTGGCTGGGAGATGAAGAATCCTCATGAAATCCCGGGTTTCGGCCCCTTGGCTCAGTCAATCGCGGCGGCAATCAGCCCGATTTCCACAGCGATGGTTTCCCGGATGTAGTTGAGGTCAAGGGCGGTTCCCTTGCCAACAAACAGGATCTGCCGCGCGCAGGACACGTCAAGGGTGATGATGTCCTTGTCGGGATGGGTTCTGCGCGGCATGAATTTTGTGGTCCATTCCACGATCTTTTCAAGGCATTCATCGGAAACGGTGATGTCAAAGTGTTTTTCGTAAAATGGCCGGATGCCATGCAGGATCTTGAGGCTTTCAGCCGAGGATGGCTGTTCAAGGTGGATTTTCTGGAAACGTCGGTCAAGGGCCGGGTCCTTGGCCACGAAATCGCGGAATTCATCCTTGGTGGTTGCGCCCAGCACATGGAGGTCGCCAGCGGTCAGGTAAGGCTTCAGGATGTCGGCCACGCCTGATGCGCTGGAGGCATCGCTTGAGCGCATGATGGTGTGCATTTCATCAATGGCGAAGATGATGGGCGGCAGTTCCTTGGTGGCATTGCGTTCAGCCGCGCCCTTGATGATGGGGAGGAGGCGTCCTTCAAACTCCGAGCGGGAAAGGGTGCCTGCGGCAAGACTGGACATTTCCAGTTCGATGACCCGGGCATTCTTCAGGTATTCCGGAACCTTGCCTTCATTGATGACTTGGGCCAGCTTGACAAAAATGGCGGTTTTGCCAACGCCGGCACTGCCAAGGACAGCCACATTCTTGCGTCCGCGCTGGAGCAGGATGAGAATGATGTCCTGAATTTCCTTTTCGCGCCCCACAATAGGATCAAAACGGCCTTCCCGTGCCTGATGGGTGATATCTCGGGTGTAATTGAAAACAAGGTTTTCGAAAATGTCATCGGGCACAACCCAATCGCGATGGGAGGTTTTGGACGGTTCGTTCATTTCAGCACCTCGAAGCGGTCCACATCCACAAGCCCCATGTCGGTAAGCTTGAGATGGGGGATGACAGGAAGGGCCAGAAAGGCCATCTGGAGATAGGGCTCCTGAAGTGTGCAGCCAAGACCTTTTGCTGCAAGGTGCAGGGCTTCAAGGCTTTGTTTTACCTTGTTCAGGGGATATGTGCTCATGAGGCCGGCCACCGGCAGTGGCAATTCTGCGATAACCTTGCCATCACAGACGGCGACAAAGCCCCCTTGCATGCCGATGATGCGGTTGGCAGCAAAGGCCATGTCCCCATCATCCTTTCCCACAACAATGATGTTGTGGCTGTCATGCGCGACCGATGAAGCCAGGGCGCCGCGTTCAAGCGAAAAACCGGATACGAACCCGCGGCCGATATTTCCATTTTTTCCGTGGCGTTCAATGACGCATGCCTTGGCAATGTCGGCACAGGAAGCCAGATCGGTACGGTCTGTCAGAAGGGAGTCTTCATGAATGACGATGGCCGGCATGTCCGGACGTTCCACAAGGGTGAAATCTTCAGCCGAAAGGGGGGCATGATGAACGCTGTGCATAATGGCGGAAGGCGGGAGGCGAGGTTCGCCAAAATGTTCCCGGGCAACAAGCTGTCCCTTGCAGATGACCTGATTGACCTTGCAGGTGTTGATGTCTTCAAGCAGGACGATGTCGGCCTGCATGCCGGGAGCGACAAGACCGCGGTCAAACAGCCGGAAGGCCCTGGCGGCGGAAATGCTGGCAGCCCGGTAGGCGGCGAGGGGTTCGGCCCCATGGGCTATGGCTTTGGCAATGCTGTGGTTGATGTGGCCTTCCCGCATGATGTCGAGCGGATTCCGGTCATCCGTGCAAAGGCCCAGAAAAGGGGAGAGACGTTCGGTCAGGAGAGAGGCAAGCTTTTCCACTTCCTTTGATGCGCTGCCTTCCCGGATGAGGATCTGCATGCCGCGCCGCAGTTTTTCCGTGGCTTCGGGAATGGAGGTGCTTTCATGCTCGGTGTGGATGCCAGCAGAAATGTAGGCGCAAAGCCCCGCCCCGGAAAGCAGGGGCGCATGGCCATCAATATGCTTGCCAAAAAAGGTGGCCAGTTTTTCAATGACATCTTCATTGCAGCCAAGGACCCCCGGGAAATTCATGAATTCTGCAAGGCCAAGGATGCGGGGGTGGGAGGAAAAAACCACAAGGTCTTTTGCGGAGAGGGTTGCACCCGATGTTTCAAGATGGGTGGCCGGCACACAGGATGACAGCATCAGGAAGACATCCATGGCAAGGCCCTGGGTGCTGTCCAGCATGTACTGGATGCCGGTAACGCCAAGCACATTGGCAATTTCATGAGGATCAGCAATGGCGGTTGTTGTTCCCAGGGGCAGGACGGCCCGTTCAAATTCGGACGGTGCCACCATGGTGCTTTCGATATGGACATGGGAGTCGATGAAGCCGGGAACGGCTGTCAGGCCCGTGGCGTCGATTTCCCGCAAGGCATGGAAACCTTGGCCAATGGCGACAATGGTGCTGCCGGAAATGGCAATGTCGGCGGTTTCAAAACTCCCATCCACAAGATGGAAAATGCGGGCGTTGCGAAGAACAAGATCAGCGGGGTCCTGACCTTGGGCTATCCGGATGCGTCGTTTCAGGATTTCCTGCGGGCGCATCAGACGGCAAGTCCCTGTGCCATCGCCCAGGCCTTGAGGGCCTGAATGGACGCTTCGCGCAGGGGGCGAACCTTTTCAAACATGTGGGACATGTTGTCCATGTTGTCTTCTGCCGATGCGGCCTCAATGTCCCTGGCCAGATCGGAGAGGGCCTTCATGCCGATGTTGGCGGCGCCCCCCTTGAGACGATGGGCCTTGGCCTTGATGCCAATGCGGTCGCTGCCTTTCAGGGCATTTTCAAGGTCGTTGATGCTGTCCGTGCTGCTCGTGTCAAAAGTGGCGATCATTCGGGCAAACAGGGCTGGGGGGAAGTGGCTCTTCATGTTTTCCAGAACATCCGGGTTGAGGAGTTCTTCAGGGTTGACATCAATGGACATGGGAACCTCCTTCTGTGTACGCGATACATGTGAGCCATCATCATTGCTGATGGCTTCAAGCAGGGAAACGGCTTTTTCAAGGGCCAGCCGAAGCTGGTCGGGGTTGATGGGCTTGTGCAGGAATTCGGTCATGCCGACATTTCCGCACGACATCTGGTCGGAATCGCCGTTGCGGCTGGTTGCTGCGACAACAGGAACATGGCTGCGGCGGATGTCTGGAAGCTTGCGGATGTTCTGGGTGACTTCAATGCCATCAATGCCCGGCAGGTCGATGTCCATGAGGATGACATCAAAAGGTGGTGTGTGTTCGGAAGCCAGCTTCAGGCCTGTTTCCCCATCCGCAGCAATGATGGAGTTATGGTGGTCGCCATCAAGGTAGGCCTTGACGATTTCCGCGCTCACCGGATCATCCTCGACAATCAGGATGTTGAGGGGCGTATCAAGCGGTTTGGTGGTCAGGGGCGGCATGCTTTTGTGGATGTCGTGCATGGTGGATTGCAAGACGCCAGCCAGAACCCGGTTCAAGGCATCCGGCAGGACGGGTTTTCCCAGGAGGTCATTCATGCCTGCGGCGCGGAAACGCTTGAGGTTTTCTTCGCCCACATCTCCTGAAACCGCAATGACGGGGATGCGGCAGCGTTTGGAATCCGGAAGCTTGCGGATTTTCTGGGTCATTTCCAGACCGCTCATTCCGCCTTCGAGGTTGACATCGGTCAGGACCACATCAATGAGTTCATTTTCGACAATCTTGAGGCCATCTTCGGCGGTGCTGGCCAACTTGATGGTATGACCGGCTTCAGACAGGAAGCCTTCCATCACCTGCTGGCTGACTTCGTCATCGTCCACCACAAGAATGGAAAGGGGTGGCATCTGGTGATCGGTCTCATCGGCCGGGGGGGGCGGGATCACAGGCTTTTCCGCTGTTTCTGACGGCTTGCCAGGTTCGGCAACCGGCGCTTCGGGCTTTTTGGGGGCAGCGGGAGCTGGGGCTGCAGCTGCGGCCTTGGCCTTGAAATCCGGGTCACCCTCTTCTGTGTTGATGGTGAACCAGAAGGTGCTGCCTTTGCCAAGCACGCTGTCAAAGCCAATTTCTCCCTGCATGGCGTTGACCAGTTTGCGGCAGATGGAAAGGCCGAGGCCTGTACCGCCATAAATGCGGGTGGTGGAAAGGGTTGCCTGAGCGAATTCGGAAAAGAGCTTGTCGCGGGATTCCTCGGGAATGCCGATGCCGGTGTCTTTCACCCCGAAATAAATGTGCCAGCCTTCGGTTTTGGAAGTTGCACGCGCCAGCAGGGTTACGCCGCCCTCATGGGTGAACTTGATGGCGTTGTTGATGAAATTGAGGAAAATCTGACGCAGGCGGGTGGGATCCCCCTTGATGACGCGCGGCAGGTTGGGATCACGTTCCACATTGATGTAAAGGCCTTTTTCTCCGGCCTTGCCGCTCATGAGCAAGGCAATGCTGTCCATCAGTTCATAAAGATCAAAATCAATGTTTTCGAGCGTCATCTTGCCGGCTTCCATCTTGGAGAGGTCAAGGACGTCATTGACAAGGGTCATCATCGACTGACCGGATCCCAGCATGGCCTGGATGTATTTTTGCTGTTGCGGCGTGAGGGACGTTTTGGTGATGAGCTGGGTCATGCCCATGATGCCGTTGAGAGGCGTTCTGATCTCATGGGAAAGGAAGGCGATGAACGAGGATTTTGCCTTGGCGGCCTCTTCCGCGGTCTCCTTGGCCTTCTGCAGGGCTTCCCGGCGCTTGGTTTCGGTTTCAAGCAGCTGGCGCTCCAGTTCCTTTTCGCGCGTGAGGACGCGCATCTTGTGTGCCTGCTCGCTGGCCTCCCGGAACTGTTGTTCTTCATGGCTGCGCTGCATGCTTTCTTCGCGCTGGCGTTCAAAGCGCTTTACCTTGTCCTTTTGTGCGCGCACCTGCATGATGACGGCAAGCGTGAAGAAACTCAGCGAAACAAGGAAGAACAAGCGATGCAGGTAGAGCAGGGGGCTGGCGCGCAGGTCTCCGGCATTGGTGCCAAAGCATTCATAAAGACCAAAGCAGTTCAGGACGGAATTGAGGGGGAAGTTGGCAAGGTAAACCAGAAGGGAGATCATGAAGAAGAGGTTGGGTTCCCAGTCGTCCCGTTCCACCTGCGTTGTATCGCGCAGAATGAGGCTGGCAATACCAGCAACCAGAAAGGCTTGCGAAATGCGCAGGCCAATTTGCCAGATCCCGCCAATTTCCTGGGGCAAGAAGAGGGTGATGGAGAAGGCACCCAGAAGGGCGTAAAGGATGTAATCCGGCTCAAGGCCCAGGCCATAATCAAACAGGTTGCGCTTTAGGTAAAGGAAGATGCTGAAAAAGCCGCTGAGGAGGATGGCGCGCACAATGGTGCTGCCCCAGGGGATGTCCCCATCTCTGATAACAAAGATATAAAAATGTCGTGAAAGGTTTGTAAAAACGCCGGTATCAAACCGGAAGTAGAACTCCCAGTTGATGAAGACGAAAAGCAGGAGGATGGCTGCGGCGGAAAAGTGGAAGGCGCGGGATTTTGTAAAGCGCCAGAAGGCATAGTTCATGAACAGGAAGGCAAGGACAAAGCCATATTCCATTCCGGCGAGCAACCTGTCGGCGGCATCAGCCATGAAAGGACCTCCCCCCGCTTATGGGAATGTGACGATGCAGTTGCGGCCTTGCTCCTTGGCCTGGCGGAGGGCTTTTTCAGCCCGTTCCAGCAGGGAATGGAGCCAGTGATCGCCATCATGGGCCACAGATATGCCAAAACTTGCGGTCATGCTGGCATTCTGGCCATAAATGTCGATGCGGCTGCTTTCAATGGCGGTGCGCAGTTTTTCGGCAGCGGCCAGTGCAATTTCGGCGGAAGCGGATGGCAGGATGATGACAAATTGCTGGCCATCAATGCGGCCTGCATAACCACCGGTTTCCGATTCGGTTTCATGAATGCGTGTGGCAATGGTGCGCAGGGCTGCATCCCCTCCGGGGAAACCATATGTGTAGTTGAGCTGGCGCAGGCCATCAATGTCCATCAGGATGGCAACCATCTGTCCGTTGGCATCCGGAGCCTGCTGCTCAATGTCTTTTTGTCCCTTTTCAAGGAAAGTGCGGCGGCTCAGCAGTTTTGTCAGGGAATCAATCTCGTTCAGGTTGACTTGCTGGGCCTGCAGGGATTTGAGGTCAAGGGTTGCCTGGCGCAGGCGCAGGAGTGTGCGGGAACGGGCGGCCAGTTCGGTGGCATCCACCGGTTTGGTCAGGAAGTCGTTTGCGCCGGCCTGCAAGGCCTGGGAGCGCAGGCGTTCCTCCTCGGAAGAGGTGATGATGACGGCGGGAACGTCATCGTTGGCGGGATCCTTGCGGAAGCGCCGGATGAGTTCCATGCCGTCAAGGTCAGGCATCATGTAATCAACGAGCATGAGGTCGGGCTGGTTGTTTTCAAGCCAGGCGGCAGCCTCGAGCGAATTGGTGAAAATGATGGTTTCGAAAGCGATGTCCTGGATGTCGGTCAGGTAGGTTTCAACAATGATGGTGTTGAGTTCATCGTCATCAACGATCAGGACTTTCATCTTGGCCATCGTCTAAAGGACCCCTCGTGATCATCAGGTTTTCCCGGATATGGGAAGGATACACCTTGTTCTTTTATACCAGAAACCTGTTCCTTGGCAAAGGATTATTCGCGTGTGGAATTGTAGACAAGGTGTTTTGTCCCGGTCTGGGGGCAAGGTAGGGTTTGCACCGCCCCAAAAATTGGAGTATAGGGCAAGAATTGATTTCATCAGGAGGAAAAGAGCATGACACCCGATCTCAAGACCGTTTTTGTTCCCATCCATCGTGAAGGCTGGCTTTTTATTGGCTTGGCACTGGCCATTGCGTTCCTCTTGGCCACGGCATCGGCAGTTTTAGGTGTTTTGGGTCTTGTTGTCGCAGGATGGTTTACCTATTTCTTCCGTGATCCGCCACGGGTGATCCCAACGCGTGAGGGGCTGGTGGTTTCCCCGGCAGATGGACATGTCTTCAGTATTTCAGAATCAAGGGCGCCCGAGGAACTGGATCTTGGGGAGGAAAGCTTCACCCGGGTCAGCATTTTCCTCAATGTGTTTGATGTCCATATCCAGCGTTTGCCTGTGTCCGGTGAAATCACGAAAGTTGCCTATCATCCGGGCAAATTCCTCAATGCCAGCCTGGACAAGGCCAGCGAGGACAATGAGCGCAACGGCCTGGCCCTGCGCATGGCAGATGGCCAGAATGTGGCGGTTGTCCAGATTGCAGGCCTTGTAGCGCGCCGCATTGTTTGCTGGGTTCGCGGTGGAGACAAGCTTGAGGCAGGAACCCGCTACGGCCTGATCCGGTTTGGCAGCAGGGTGGATGTTTACCTGCCAAAGGGCATTTCTCCTCTGGTGTGCATTGGTCAGCGTGTCCTTGGTGGTGAAACCGTCATTGCGGACATGGTTTCCAAGGAATCTGCCCGTGTGGGGAGTGTTCGTTAAAATGCCAAAGGGGTTTCCTCGTTTTCGTGCGCCTCTCCTTCCGGGGGGGCGGCGGCCATCCATTCGCTTCCTTTTGCCCAGCGGTGTGACGGTTCTTGCCCTTAGTGCAGGCATGAGCGCCATCCGTTATGGCATGGCCGGAGAATGGGAAAAGTCCATTCTTGCCATTCTGATTGCGGCCATCCTGGATTTGCTGGATGGGCGTATTGCCCGCATGCTGAATGCCTGTTCCTCTTTCGGGGCCGAGTTGGACAGCCTGTCGGATTTTGTCAGCTTTGGTGTGGCTCCCGCACTTCTTCTTTATATGTGGACCATGAAGGCGGCGGGAAGCCTTGGCTGGATTGCTGTGACGGCTTTCGCTATTTGCTCGGCGCTGCGCCTGGCCCGTTTCAATGTCCTGCACGATGAAGCGGTGCCTCCTTATGCAGAAGGTTTCTTTGTAGGGCTCCCCATGCCGGCGGCTGCCTGTCTTGGCCTCATGCCGCTAACGGGTTCTTTCGGTTTTGGTATGACCTTTTTGTCCAATCAGCTTTTTGTGGCTGTCTGGACGCTTTTGGTTGCCATGCTGATGATCAGCCGGTTGCCTGTGGTTTCTGTCAAGAAAGTGCGTTTTTCGCCGCTTTATGCCGCGCCGGCCCTGTTGCTGGGATGGGCGATTGTGGCTTTGCTCCTGACCGAACCGCTTGTGTTGTCTTTCGTGTTTGGAATCCTCATGATTGCGTTGATGCCCTTTGGTTTTGTGCTTTTTGAGCGCAAACGGAAAGCGTTCCTGGCTCATCGGCCGATGCCGGTTGAGCTGGAGGGGGATGAGGAATAAGCCGACCCGGGGGGAGTCCTTCAGTTATTCTGCAATGACGCAGACCGCAAACAACGCAAGCCCTGTTGAAGGATGAAAAGCGCCAAAGGCCATGCCTTTCAGGTGGGTGGTGGTGGTGTCCGGCTTGCCAGGAAAAGATCTTTGTGATGGGCTGATTGTTGCTTCGGCACCTTTTGGCTGTCTCGTCCCAAGATCAACAGGAATTGTTCCATCTAAACATTAAAGGTTCTAAAAGCCAAAAGGGAAGAAGGCAACGGAAGGTCTTGTCAAATCAGATGGCGGGAAGGCTTGACAAGAAAGGCAACTGGATGGACACTAAGGTGTTCTTTTTAAAAAGCTCGGGGAGGTTTTCCATGAACAATACACTGATGATGATCGTGGTGGAGCGTGATCACGAATTTGATGTTTTTGAAGCACTGGAAAAGGTGGGGGTCAAGGCCTTTACCCGTCTGCAGGGCACAGGAACTGGCGTCTGGCAGATGTCAAGCCGCGAGGTGGATCCCAAGAAAGCCATCCTGCTGACTGTCATTCCTGAAGAAAAGCGCGAGGAAGTGTTTGCCGCTCTCAAGAGCAATGCCAAGCTCGATGAGCCAGGTCGTGGCATCGCCTTTTCCCTGCCGGTGGAAATCGGGCTTGGTGTCGGCATTCCCCTTGGCCGGGAATAAGCGTCATGGCAAGCAGCATCCTTTTTGTTGTTGTTGAGCAGCTGCACGAAGCCAGCGTGCTTGAGGCCATGCGCAAGGCAGAAATATCCTCCTTTACGCGCGTTCTTGGAACAGGCGGTGGTATTCGTGAACGCCTCAACCGTCCGGTTGATGTGGTGAAGGCTGTCCTGTTCTGTGAGGTTCCACAGGGGAAAATGCCGGTTCTTCTGGAAGCCTTGCGGGAGGTTGCCAAGCTGGATGTGCCTGGACGTGGCATTGCTTTTGCCCTCCCAACCAGGGATGTCCTGCACTTTGGAAGCGACAAGGAAAAGGTCCCGAGCGCCTAATTCCTGAAGTGACCATGGACATGTACAAAGAGAAGCCGCCTGAAAAAGGCGGCTTCTCTTTGTTTGGTTTTCTGCTCATGACAGGGGAATGGCTGGTCTGGAAGGTGAAGCGTTGAGACGGCATGAATGGAGCGTAAAAGCTCCTTTTGCTGCTTCGTGTCTTATGGATAGGTGGGCTTTGGTGCATGCATTTTTTGGCAGACGCATGCCTGCAGATGTGTTCATGCGCATGAGCCGGAGGGATATTGGGGATTTATTTCAGAGGGAAAAGAGGGGCGGGGAAAAATCAGGGAGTTTTGGAAACAGGAAGCTGCATTCCTGTATTTGCAGGCGCAGCCGGAATTTCAGGCTCCATGCCGGGCGCTGTTGTTTGCTGTTCCCCGGAGGGAAGGGCATCAGGTGCTGCGGGAGCGGGATTCGCAGGCGTCTGTTGTGTTGGTCTCTGCGGGCCAGCCTTCTGAGGGGCTTCTGGTGTAAGGTTCTTGGCATCAATCGGCTTGCCGGTTTCATCGACGAGGCTTCGTTTCCCCACTTCAAATGCCCATTTTCCATTGGAGAAGGAAAGGTTTCGGACATAAGACTGGTCATTGGATGCGCTGGAAAGGGATTTCCATTGCAGGATGGGAAGCTGTTGCAGTTCGGTTCCACGGCTGCCGCCAAAGAAAATCCCAGCCGGGTCAAGGAAGACCATGAGAAGAGCCGAGAAAAATGCCAGGAAACCGGCTGAAAAAATGATACCGCCAAAGGTAAAGATGCCAAGGCCCGTGGTCGTAACCCGCAGCATGGAACGGGATGAAACAGCCTCAACCGCATGGTCTTCATCGGTTGACAGACCTTCTGGCAGCAGAATGGCGGTATAGGTTCCATTAAGGCTTTTCTTGACCTGGAGGTTTCGTCGTGCCATCGGCACGCTCAAAACCGCAGTTGGGTTGACCTCAAGGGTTTCAATGATGTTTGGCAGAAAAGCCTTTCCGAGGCCGCCTTCATGCACTTCAAAGGCGTAACCGCCGGGATATGGCTGGACGTAATACCAGGAATCGGCTGGAGAATCGAAGTGATGTTCAATGAATCCGCGCGCAAAGGCCACAGCGTCGGCCTTGCGTTTTGTCCCTTCCATGAAGTCGATCACGACCCGGAAAGGGATGGACGCCCCGTTATTCGCTAGTGAATTTGCTGGCATGATCATGATCGCCTCGCTCAGGGGGTATCCGTGTCGGACTTGATTCGTCCCAGCATTTCATCAAACAGCCCGCCTTCGGTTGAAGGTGCAAAAGTTTTTGCGGGAGCTGGCATAGGTTCGGGTTTTTTGGCTGGGGGAGGCATTGGGACATCATCGATGGTCGAGATGGCCTTGTCGAGAGCCTTTTCAGCTTCTTCCGCCTTGGATTTTGCTTCCGTTTCCCGATTGCTGATGAGGCGCGTGACGGGCAGGAACATGTCGTTGTCGGATGTCGGGCTGACAGGCCTTGTGTGGGCATCCATCACGCCTTGCCCAACCTGATTGCCGTCCAGTTCAAAGACAGTGACGGAAGGACGCATGATGATAAAAAGAACCTTGCGTGTGTCGCGTGTGGTTGAGGACGAAATGCCCCACATGCTGACAGGAGCCGTCCGGTTGTCAATATAGGCACTGGTGACGACGCCGCCGATAATGACGGTTTCGCCTGCGCGCATACGGACAATGTCCTTGAGGTTGTTGGTGTTCGTGATCGGATATTCAACGGTGCTTACGCCGCTGCCGAATGACCGGAGTTCTTCAAGACTGGTCTTGTCAAGTACGATTTCGCAGGTAACCAGACCTGATTCCGCATCAAAATTGGGGGTGATGTTCAAGGTCATGCCTGTCGAGATTTCGGCAGGCTGGGCCACTTCGCGTGAAACATTGTCGGTTGTGACAATGTCGTAGCCTGAATTGTAAACGGTTTTACCACCGTCCGTAATGCTGACTTCCTGACCAGCCAGGGTGCGAAGTTCCACATTCTGCTCAGCTTCCGTGCGCCCCAGGGTGGAAAGATACTTGATGGCAGCGTTGATGGTTATTGCCGTTTCTGTTCCCAAAATTGGATAACCTGTCCGGGCATAAACACCCGTGAGGGAGCTGGCGCTGGCCGCAGCATTGGTCGTTGTATCTGCTGGCAGGACATTGCTGGTATCTATGTTGACGCCAAACTTGTCCCAGTCAAACCCGCGCTGCTGTTCCTCCGTCATGGAGACGGTAATGATGGCAACCTGCAGGGTGATTTCACTCAAATTAAGACTGACCCGCTTGAGAAAGGGGGTGATGACGCGCTTGTTGAGTGACGGTGTGGCAGAATAAAGGATCTGGCCAGCGTAAACCGAAGTGATGATGTCACTGGCGCCAAGATTGGTCATTTCGGTAGAGATGGTGGAGATGATGTCGTCCTTCTGGGGGACGGCAATGCTGTAACGCTGTTTGCTGGCGATATAGAGGGAATTTCCTTCCCACCAGGTGGCCAGATTCATGGAATTTTCAAGCTTGCTCATCAGGGCGGCAAGTGTGCCGTCAAAACGCCTGAAAGGAAGCTTTCGACTGGCAATGGTATCCGCTTCTTCCGAAGATTCCCAGTTGTAGGAAACGGAAACACCTTGCTGGTCGAGCATGATGAGCAGGTCATCCAGGGTTGCTGAACCGGAAGGCAGGGAAACGGCCAGACGTTTTTCAGCCACGTCCTTTGGCGGTGCGCCATGCACCGGTCTGGACAGGAAGAATTGCCCCGGCAGGCGAACGCGCCGAATGGGAGGTCTTTCACTCCATTTTTCAGCTTCGACCCCAATCACCTTTTCAGGGTGGGGCGGCGTGCGGGTTGGCATTTGCGGGGCACAGGCCAGCAGAAGACTACTGGCTGCAACCACCGATAAGACGGACAGCTTCATGATTCAACGCATATGTTGCTGGGACAAAGAAGGGTTTACTGTCGGCGCCACGAAACATGGCCTGATCATTGACGCAGCCGACAAAGGTTGCGCCTTCAAGACTAACTTCGCTTGGATCGAAACTCAGCAGGGCTTGAAGTTCGGCAGGAATGGCATCTTGCCCTTCCTCACCGTAAAGTTCTTCCAGAAGAGCGTCTCCCCCTGTTGTCTGGGAGGCCCCCGTCTGGGGATTCTGAACAGGCGCACCAAGTGTGGTGCCGGGGGTGGGCATGGGCACGGAAGCCGTGGCTTGTGAGCCGGGAGATCCAGGCATGCCACCCACATTCATGGGCGGAATGTTGGCTGTCTGCGCCGTTGCAATCTGGTTGATCTTTTGCTCGATGCCGATGAGCCGACGCTCCATCTGGGGGAGCTGCTTGTCAACAATATCCCTGATTTCCTGGTTATCCTTTTGGGCATAAACCACTTTTTGCGAAGAAAAGATTTCCGAGGAAGCCTGCTGGGCGCAGACCGGAGGGATGGCGACAAGCAGAAATGATGCTGCAAGGAGCGGAATGCCTGATAGGGATTTTTGTTTATAACGCCTGGTCATGCGGTGTTCCCCAACGCTTTCTGCCTCTCCTCCACGCCATGTGGCAACTACGCCACAACCGAAGCATGGACACCACATGAAGTTTGTGATGCACCTTATTGAATACCCCAATCTTTTTGATAATGCAAGATAATCCTTGAGGAAAGTGCAGACGGACGCGTGTTTTCTTTGGTAGAGCGCTGTTTTTATGGAATTTAAAAACATTTTCCATCAAGGCTTGAGGGGTTTCCCCGGGAATCGGTAAAGGCAACTGTGATGAAAATGCAACACTTTTTTATGGCGTCAGGGATGGGGAATGGAGGCGTTCTATAAAAAAAGAGGGATTGAAACGCACCGGAATGCAAGAAAAATCCACCGGCATGTCTTTAAAAAGATGCCAGTGGATTTTTTGTTTTTTCAGAAGCCCTTTGAAAGGAGGAGCAAAGGAAAAGATCAGGCGGCTTTCTGTTCGCGGATGCCGATGATCTGTTCGCGGATTCGCTTCAGGTCGGGGATCAGCTTGCTGGGGGCGGCGTTCACCAGGTATTCGTCAAGCCCGCCGCAATGCTCAATGGTGCGGATGCCGTGCACCGAAAGGTGCAGGCGAACCATCTTGCCGAGGGTTTCGCTGAACAGGGAGGTGTTCTGGATGTTGGGAGTGAAGCGACGCCGTGTCTTGTTGTTGGCGTGGCTGACATTGTTCCCGAACATCACGCCCTTGCCGGTGATGGTGCAACGTCGTGCCATGATATGTGATCCTTCTGGCTTTTCGTTTATTAAATGGACAACCCAATTCCAGACCTTCTGAAAACAGGGACGGCGGAGGTATATGCAAAATGCAGCCGTTCGTCAACACCCTTGATGCCCGTGTGTGGGATTTTTGTTGGGAACCCGCTTGACATTTGAAGTGAATCAATATGTTATAAGAGGTGTTCATGGCCCGTTTTTCAGGAGGACCTTGGCATGACCGCCTATACAGTGACTGTCCGTACACAAGGCAAACTCAAGACGTTCGAGATCAATGCCTCTTCGCCCATGCTGGCGGAAAAGCAAGGGCGCCGCTTTGGTACTGTGCTTAAGGTTTCCAAGGGGGGACGCTCCATTGGCGGTCGCGGTCTCAGCGTGTCTGACCGTTATATTTTCCTTGTGCGACTGTCCACCATGCTGGCATCCAAGGTTGGAACCACGGAAGCCTTGCGTCTTTTGCGGGATTCTTTCACTGGCAAGATCAGCCAGGCTGCGGCGGCGCTTCTGGAAAAGGTCGAGCTGGGCATGGATCTTCCGAACGCGATCGCGGAAGATCACCATGATTTTCCGGGGGCCATCGGCCTCATCATCAAGGTGGGGGCCCAGTCAGGACAGACATGGCGTTCCCTGCGGGATGCTGCGGAATTTGAACACAAAATCAGCGAGGTGCGCCGCACGTCCAACAAGGGGATGGTTGCGGCCATCCTGTCCTTTTTTGTGGCGGGTGCGCTGCTTGTGGTCAGCAACACCTATATCGGCCCGGAAATCCAGAAGATGACACTGATTGATTCTGCCAAGGAATCCTTGAATCTTGGCTGGATCAATTCTCTTTCATGGTGGAGCGGCATCCTGATGGGGATCGTTCTTGTGGTCTTCTTTTCGCTGATTTTCCTTGCAACGGTCGGGCGCAGGGTTTTCCCGTCCTTTGCGGAACGAATCATCTTGAAGGTTCCTTTTTACCGTGAAATCGTCATGTCCCAGGACAATTACATCAACCTGCACCGCCTTTCCCTGCTTGCGCGATCAGGCGTGCGCATGGAAGACGCGTTGCGTTCCACGTTTGAATCCTGCCGTCCCGGGGTCCTGAAGGATGATATTGGACATTCGCTGGATGCGTTGCGGCGCGGACAAAAATGGGCATCGGGCATGACCATGCTGCACCCGACCGACCGCGCGGCACTGATGCTGGCGGCGGATCGTGAACAGATTGCCGTTAACCTGGAAAACATTGGTGACCAGTACCAGAGCCTTTACATGCAGCGGCTGGCCGTTTTTGCGCCAACCCTGCAGGTGATTGCCGCCATTGCCGTGTCGGTTTCCGGTATCGTCCTTTTTGGCGTCAGCGTTCTTCCCATGCTGCAGGTTTCTGCAGGCCTTATGTCTAATTGATGTTGATTTACAATGCGTTGCGGCTGCTGCCAAAAATTGGACAAAATGTGGCAAAAATGTGATTGACAAGGGTTTTGGGGCGTGTAATCATCTCTTCTGTTGTCGGTATCCCCTTGTTTTTTTAGGGAGCCGGGCTCTTGTGAAAAGACGTTGTGTATCGCATTTGGGAGTTTGTTGCCCGTGGTTGAAATGGATACCCCAAGTCCCGAAAAGAATGGCCTTCCGTCCCTGAACAGGGGGCAGATGGTTGGGTTGGGTTTCATGTTTCTCCTGCTTGGGTTTGCCCAGTTTGCCGGTGCAGCATGGTTTGTTTCCAAGGCGGGGGCTATTCGCAAGGAAGCAGAACAACAGGAAACTTCCAGTCGTTCCGCGTGCATGGATAGCCTTAAACAACTCAGTTTTTCCGTGGAAACCGTGAAGGAAAGCAAAAACATCCTTCGTGCGTTGAAGCGGAAGATAGATGACCCGGCGCTGCATCTCGGGGAAGCGTCGGTGGCAACTCTGGCCTGTCCAGGTTGGCAACTCACCAATTTTTGTATGGGTGAGGGTTGTGAAAAAGCCCCCGGGGGTATCTGGCTGGAGATCACCTCCAGTCGGTAAACGTAAAAAAGCCTTGTGGGGTGTTATTTTAGCTTGCGCCCCGCATCCTATAGGAGGGTTCTTAAATGGCTAATCTTATCGTTACTGTTATCGCCATCGCGCTGGTCGCGGTTGCGTCCCTGATGGGTGCTTATTACGGTGGTTCCGCGTTCCTCAAGGGCTCGGCCAAGGCCGCTGCCTCCGCTCTGGTCAACCAGGGTCAGCAGATCGCGGCTGGCTGGGTGCTGTTCGCCAACGACAGGGGCGGCGTGGCTCCGACCAACATTGACCCCGCCCTCGTTGATAACAACTACATCACCGAAAGGCCCGTCCCGCCGTCGAGTGCGCTTGCTGGTACGAGTTGGACACTGAAAGATGGTGCTGATTCTACGGATGTTAATGTACTTCCGGTGTTTGCGGAGATCCAGATTGGTGCGAAAACCGTCTGCGATGAAGTCCAGAGGTCGGCTCGTAACATAGTCCACACTGATCCTTATGTTTCTACTGCGACGGCCCTTGCCCGTAAGGCCATGTTCGACAACTCCCGGTTCGATTGCTTGGTTGGCCCGGTTACCGACAACTTCACGGTTGTTTACAAGATCCAGTAATTACGGACTTGTGTGACACCGAAAGGTGGGAATGGGGTGGTGGCAACACCACCCCATTTCTTTTTTGCAAAAAATCCTGTAAGTTTTCCCCATGAAAAACGATCCGCAAAAATTTGCCCAAAACATCAACACCAAGGTTTTGCCCAAGCTCCGTATCCTGGACTGGGCGCTGTCCTTCGCCACGCTGGGCTGGGGCATCTGGAAAATGAGCTGGCCGTGGATGGGGTTTGGCGTTCTCTGCGTCATCATGGCCTGGCTGGATCCGGGCGCTTACATCAAGCGCGGGCTTGAGCGCATGTTTCTTGGCCGGCACCGTCGCCCGCCCGCCCCGTCCATTGTCATGCCATCCATGGCATCGAACACGCAAAAAACCGTTGTGCCAGAACCTGAAAAGCTGTGGCCATACCAGCAGGAAGCCGTGATGGTCAGGAGCCGTGATGGCATCATGAACATCAATTATGGCATGAATATTCCGCCGCAGGTCCGCGAATGAAGGCGTCTCCGGGAATGGAGCGCCTGAACGCCATGTCTGTGGCTTGTGGGTAAAAGGGGGAGAAAATGATCACCGTTGTCCTTTATGCGCTTATTGCCATTGGCCTTGCCGGAGCTGCCGGGTATGCGGTCATGTCATTTTTTGAGGCGTCACAGACCACCACCCATGTTCAGGAAAACATGTCGCGCATGGAAACGGTGGTTTCCACCCTTCGGGCCAATTTGCGCGCGGTGGCCATGGACGGGGTTGCCCTTCCGCCCATGGGGGATACGCCCGTGGGGGATTATACGGGGGTTCCTGGCTGGATTGGTGTTCCGGACAGGACGCCATGGAATGTCCGTTATGCCTATTGCCCTTATTCGCCGGACACGGCCCTTTCCGGGGTTATGGAAAGTGTGGTCATGCCGGATGGCGACAGTTATGAAGTCAACCTGCAGACGGCCGGCGATGGACGGGATTATGTCCTGCGGAGTGAGTCGCCCACCATCTCGGGCCTTCCCTCCGGGGCGGGTATTCTGGCGTTGGTGGTTTCGTCGGGGCCAAAATCTCCCATTCCGCCTTCCTGCGCGGATGTCCGTTATGAAAATGGCCAGTTTGTGGTTGCCGGGGGATCGGTGAAGGCTGTAACAACCGGCATCGCCTTTACGCAAAAGGTGTTTTCGTCCACCAGCAAGGTCACGCTTTATGTCGATGCGGCGGGAACGGGGCAGGGGAGTTCCTCGGCGGATCCGGCGGATCTTGCAACGGCCATTTCCATTTGGCAGACCGTGCATCCGCGGGTGATGGAAATCGTCATGGCGCCGGGCGTTTATGCCCTTGCGGCAACAGATCTTTCCCCATCCTCGGTTTTGCCTGAAGATGCGGCCACGCTGGTGTTGCGGGATGATACGGCCAGCCGGGCCGACACCGTCCTGACCCTTTCCGGGGCGTCTGGCAATCCCATTCCGGCCCAGCTTTTTGTGCGCAATATCACCATTGCCGGTGAGGCGCTCACCATTCAGGGGCATGGCCTTGTGGCGGAAAACGCCATTTTGCCGCCCGTGGTTGTGAATGGCGGCAGCATTGATGTGCTGGGCATGGTGGATTTTGTCAGTGATGCAGGTCCGGCGCTGGATATTCGCGGTGCAACGCTTTTTGTGCCGCCCGGAAGCGTCCTTTCTGCAACGGTTCCATCGGGAGCCACAGCTGTGTACCTCCGTTCGGGAACCCTTCGCATGGAAGGGGAACTCGACATTGTGGGGAGTTCGGGAAATCCTTCTGTCGGTGTGGATCTGGGCGGTACGCTGGACATGCCTTCGGGGGCCCGGTTGCTGTTTCCGTCCAATCCGCCCATGGTTGGGGTGCGCATGTCGGAAGGCGGCGTTCTGAAATTGGCCTCCGGCGCACAAATGGGAACACTCTCGGCACGGCCCGATGTTGCGGCACAGGATGTCGGGGGACTTTCGGTTTTTGGAACCGGCCATGTTTATGCCACGTCGGACTGCTGGTCTGGCCGGATGTTTGATGCCAGCGAAGAGGGCACGATGGCGGGGGACAGTTCCGAGCCGCAGGTGGTTGTGGAACCGGCCAGCTGGCCCGAGATCCCGGATTATGTCCTGTATCAGGCACTTTCCACCGTCAATCACAGCGACTGGACCTGCAACTGACCAGAGGCCTGATCCCCAAGCTTTTTCGGGATTTGGAAATGTGGACAAGCATACCGTTTTTCCTGTATGCTTGCAGCCAAGGTGATACGCCTTGGCATCTGAGGGGATTCCGCAATGATTACAGTCGTTCTTTACGCCCTGATAGCAATCGGCCTTGCGGCGGCGGCAGGTTACGCCGTCATGATGTTTTTTGATGCATCGCAGACAACATCCCAGGTGCAGGAAAACCAGGCCCGGATGGATACGGCATCGGTGGTGGTGCGGGCCAACCTGCGTTCTGTCCATCAGGATGGTGTGCTTTATCCGCCTTATGGCGAAATTCCCCCTGATGAAACCATGATGGCGCTTCCTTCCTGGTTTTCGGTTTTGCGTTCCGCCCCTTGGGCCTCATTGTTCAATTATTGTCCTCTTGCGCCCAACGGCACATATGACGCGGGCGGAACAGTGGCCAAGGTTCCCACAGGCGATGCCCCCACAATCCTTGATGTGACCTCCGGAGGCGGCGGGGTTTTTGAAGTGGCCGGTGACAGGCGTGCCCAGTTTGTGTCCGGGCGTACGGTTGAGGTTGCAGGGTCAACAGGAAATGATGGGGATTATGTCGTGGCATCCGCCACCTATTCCCCTCCCCCTGTGGATCATACCCTTGTCGTTGTTTCAGGAACGGTTCCCAGCGCAACGCCGGATGGCACGCTTCAGGTCTATTACAATGTGAACACCATGGTTTCGGCCGGACAAACCTATGTTGTCGCGGACAACCTCGATATTCCGGGGGTGGCGGCCAGCGAGGAAGCGGGACTGCTGGGGTTGATCATTTCTGGTCCGGCGCGGTCTTCGCAGGTTCCGGCCTGCAGCAATGTGGTCTATGAGAGCGGTGCTTTCCGGGTGGATGGCGGCAGCGTGCGTGCGGTAACAAGTGGTGTGGCCGATGCGCAGCAGGAATTTGCGGCGGCCGGTCGTGTGGTGCGGACGGTTGCCACATCTGAGGAACTTGAAACCGCGCTGGGCGATTGGGCATCCATCAAGCCCCGCATTATGGAAATTGATCTTGCGCCAGGCAGTTATACCTTTGAGGCAACGACGGGCGGTCCCTTGAACCAGCTCATGGAAGACGGGGATGAAAAGCTTCTGGTCCTTTCAGGAAATGGCGGCATTGCAACCATTACCCTTACGGATACAAATGCGGACCTGACATCAGGCATTCTCATTCCATCGCGTCTGGAACTTGACAATGTTTCCCTGGTGCCCGATGCCAGCCTTGCGGCAAATGGGTGGCTGGATATCCGGAACCGTGCTTTTGTCTTGCGCGATTCTTCGCTGCCGGAAGTTCGGCTCTCCGGGGCCAACATGCTTGTGAGTGGAACCTCTTCCATTGCCAGCACAACAGGAGGGGGACTTTCTGTGGTTGGCGGGATGGTGCAACTCAAGGATGGCGCAAGCCTTGCGGTTTCCGCGAATTCCGGTAGTGCTGTCTCCATTTCTGGCGGGCTTTTGCAGCTGCTTTCCAGTTCCACCCTTACGGCCACCAGTGCGGGCGGCGGAACAACCGCCCATGGCATTAACCTGATTGCGGGAGATGTCCAGGTGCAGGATGGTTCCAGCCTTTCAGCCACCAGCGCCACCGGTCATGGCGTCATGATTGTGGGGGGGCATCTCCAGATTCTGGGCGGCGGCAGTTTTGTGGCAACAACCGCGGCAGCATCCCGCAATGCCTTGTATCTTGAAACGGGCCGTGTGCAACTGGGGACAGCCGGTGTTGGTGCAAGCTTTACCGCAACGGTTCCGGGTGGCGGCACGGCTGTTGTGACAACAGGTGGCAGCTTTGTGGCCAAGGGAACGGCGGGTTCATCCCCTTCCATAATCACCTTGACGCGCGCGTCAGGGACACTGGCTGTTGGTATGAATGTCGGAGGAAATATGGACCTGAAGGCATCGCAGGTTCTCTTTCCCAATGGCGCCAGCCAGGGATTCCTGCTTTCGAATGGTGCCATGTTTGCCTTGGACGAGGGAACAACGGTTGGTGCGGCCGATCCGAGTACCACCCAGCGGCCGACTATCGCTGTTTATGATAATGGCGCCATGGGGATTTATGGCTCTTCCGCAACGGTGCGTGTGCCCTCGGGCGGGGATTGCTGGGATGGTCCGGAAGATGCCACAGGGGCCGCGCTGGATACATCAAGCACGTGTCGGCAAACCTCGACGGTATGTTCGGGGCTTGGCGGGTATGTGAATGCGTGCAGTCGCCACCTGTTCATTTACAGCGATGGCGGTGTGGATGCCGGTGGGGCCAGCAACGACAGTTCTGTTGTCATGCCGCCCGTTTACAACAACACGACGAGCACGAACCGCATCATCTGCCAGCTTGCCTGGACAACGGTTATCCTCAAAAATCGCAGCAGCTGGACCTGTGAGGTGAATTGAGTTTTAAATGGCTAAAAAGATGTTGGACAAACTTTCGTGAATCTCATATACTGCCCAACAGGGTAGGATTTTAACAAAACCTCGTAAAGAGGGGGAGAAGAAAATGAGCAATCTGATTGTCAGCGTTATCGCTATCGCCCTTGTGGCGGCCATGGTTCTTGCCGCTACCTATTATGGCGGCAGCGTCTTCAATTCATACCAGGCGGAAGCCCGTGCATCCAAGCTCCTCAATGAAGCGGAGCAGATTGTTGGCACGGTTGCTTATTACCGTGTGGTGAAGAATGAATTCCCCACCAGCCTTGAACAGATGGCGGTAATTGATCCTGCCACGAATGACAGTTTCCTGTCGGATGTTCCGGAAGGTGGCAAGTATGATCCATCTCTGGGAACGGTCTGGAAATTTGTGGGTGACTATGTCATGACGGCTATTGGCCAGGGATCGCGTCCGGCAACGGAATGTCTCGCTGCCCGCCGCCGTCTTGGTTATGATGCCGAGCGTTATTGTGCCAATTCGGCCGCTGCGGCTGCGTATTGCTCGGGTGGTGTTGGTGTTGAGGGGGATACCTGCTCTGAAACCGACAGCAAGCACTGCCTGCACTATTGCTTTGAACCGGCTGATGACGAACCGCGTGACCAGGCAAACACATCAAGCCCGTTTTTCAATACGCATGATCCGTGCTGTGTTGACAATGAAATGGGTGGCCCTTCCTCGGATGAGCCAATCTATCTTGAATAGTTGATTGCGGATCCAGAGGGGATAGATATAAGCCCATGGTGATTGAGCCAAGGCTGAAAGACCACCAAAGGCTCGGTGACTATCTTGTGGAGCGTGGCCTCGTCGATCGTGAAGCGATTGAGGCCGCGGTCCGCGAGGGGCGCATCACGGGGGAGCGTATCGGGAATATCCTGGTGCGCAACGGGTTTCTGCGGTACGCAGATCTCATCAAGGCGATTTTGTCCCTCTCGCCGGAAGAGATCGTTTTTGAAAAATCTTACGGCGTCAAGATCCCGCGCGAAATGTTGGAGCGTTACAGCATTGTCGTTGTTGCGGAAACCGATCTTGAGGTTTACCTCTCCACCCTTTCGGCCGAGGAAACCGTCCGTGTCCTGATCCAGCCCTATTTTCCCAACAAGGAACTGGTTTTTGTTTCCCTGTCGCCAACCGACCTTTCCAACTTCATGGAAAGTCTGGGACGTGAGGGCGAGGACCAGAATTTTGAGACAGCGACGGATGATGCACTGGTGTTGGACATGCTCCTGCGCCAGGCCATTCTTGTTGGCGCGTCGGATATTCACATTGAGCCGCGCTTCAGGAGCTTTACCGTATTTTTCCGCCATCTTGGCATTCGCAAGATTGCGCATGAAGGTTCACTGGAACAATTTGCCATCATGGCATCGCAGGTCAAGGACCGTGCGCGCATGGACCAGGTGGAAACCCGCGTTCCGCAGGATGGTGGCTTTACCATGGAATTCCGTGGACGCATGGTGGACATGCGTGTGGCCACCGTTCCCAGCGTGAATGGCGAAATCATTGTCATCCGATTGCTGGACCCTGACAAGGCCATGAAGACGGTGAGCGAACTTGGCATCACCCGCATTGACGCATGGCGTGCGGCCACAAGTTATCCTTTTGGCCTTTGCCTCATTTGCGGTTCCACAGGTTCAGGCAAAACCACGACGCTCAATGCCACCGTGCGTGAGATGGATCGTTTTGGCCGCGCCATCCGCACGGTTGAAGATCCGGTTGAATATCGCATTCCCTATGTGGGGCAGGTGAACGTCAATCCGATTGTGGGACTGGATTTTGCGGCCGCCTTGCGCGCCTTCATGCGTGCTGACCCTGATGTCATCGTGCTGGGTGAAGTCCGTGACGTTGAAACGGCAAAACTTTGTATCCGCGCGGCAGAAACGGGCCACATGGTGTTGGCCACACTGCATACCGGTTCTGTGCGCGGCGCCATTTCCCGCATGCACAGCCTTGGCATTTCCGAATCCGACATGAAGCCCATCCTGCGTGGCGTGCTTGTGCAGCGTCTTGTGCGTACCATTTGTGTGGTATGTGGTGGATCCGGCTGTGAAGATTGTTTCCACACCGGCTACAGCGGACGAACTGTCGTGTCGGAATGCGCCATGTTTAAAAATGACATGGAAGTGGACAAGGCCCTTGCTGGTGAGCGCTGGTGGCCGTCCATGGTGGGGGATGCAATCAGCAAGATCAAGACGGGCCTCACCACAAATTCGGAAATTTACCGCTGCTTCCGTTCTGAAATTGACAACTACGACCAGGAACTCGAAGGGATCGAGGAATTGGTTGGTGAAGTGGCTGAAGCAGGAAATGAAGGCGCGCCCTCCATTCCAGTCAAGGAAACGTAAATGGCCCATCTGATTGTTACCTTGCTGGCGATTGCGCTTGCCGCTTTTGTCATGGCCAGCGGCGTCTGGTACCTTGATGCCAGAATCGGAACCACCAATGAGGTCAAGCTCAAGACCATGTCCGGCATGGCGTCCCTGTCTTCTGCCTATCGTTCCTATAAAATGGCGGCTTCGACGGTTTTGCCTGAAACATCCTGGGAAACAGAGATTGAGGGCTATGTGTCCATGCCAAAACCTCCGGGCAACGGGCTTGTCTGGAGTTATGATTGCAATGGCAATTTTGCTTTGCCGCTGGCGGCGTGCAACAGTTCTGCCCGACACGCAATCTGCCTTTCCGGAACAAGTGTGTCTGAAGTGCAATTCAATGGCATGAAGCGTGCGCGCACGCAGATGTCTTCATCACAGCTGGATCTGGGGGCGGATTGCGGCGGAAGCGAATATGATGTGGCAACACCAGGCGCTTTTCCCGCTTCTGTGGCCCTGACCTACTGGATGACAAACTGACATTCAGGAACAAGACAATTTTCTTGTCGTTTTTTCAGGAAAAGAGTTTTTTGATTTTTTTCTGGAGGGGGCGGTTTCAGGCTGTAGCCGTGTTGCAGCCTTGTGGATTTTTACAGGTAAAAAGACCATGGTATCTTCTATTCAGAGCATGACCGGGTTTGCCCGGACCGAAGGACGCAATGAACGTTTTTCATGGGTTGTCGAGTGCAAGAGCCTGAATGCCCGCAATCTTGAAATCCGCTGCCGGATGCCGCAAGGGTTTGATGACCTTGAGCCTTCGGCCCGCACCCATATTGCGGAAAGATTTCGGCGGGGAACGGTCAATCTTTCCGTAACTCTGCATCCTTTCGCAAGCCACAAGAAATTGACCATCAACCATGATCTGCTGCGCCAGGCCGTGGAAGCCCTGCGTTCCTTTCATGAGGATGGGGCTGCGCCGCCGCGTCTGGATGCCATTCTTGCCATTCCGGGCGTGATTGAAAGCCAGGATGATACCCTCTGCGAGGAAGCGCGGGGAGATTTATGCCGCATCCTGAATGAAGACATCGAAAAAACCCTCTCAAGCCTGCTGCATATCCGGCAAGCTGAAGGCGGACGCCTGCGGGACCTGATGCGCGGACAGCTTGAAAACATGGAACGTCTGGTGGAACAGGCGGATCATGCGGCGGTGGGGTTACCGGAAATGCTTCGGGCACGGTTTGAATCCCAGTTGCATGAATGGATGGGGGCCATGCCGCCCCTTCCGGCCGACCGCATTGCACAGGAAGTTGCGCTTTTGCTGGTGAAATCAGATATCCGTGAAGAAATCGACCGTCTGCGGACGCATATCGAGGCTGCGCGTGAGTTGCTGGCTTCGGGCGGCGCCATGGGACGCCATCTCGATTTCCTGTGTCAGGAATTCAACCGGGAAGCCAATACGTTGTGTTCCAAGTCCCAGGATGTTGAACTGACGCGCATGGGCCTCTCCCTCAAGGGCATCATTGACCAGTTCCGCGAGCAATCGCAGAATATCGAATAAGTTGGGGATTTTATCCCGTTCTGGAGCAGAGACATGACAGAGATCCCCAATTCCATTGCCCGCCGTGGCGTCATGATGGCCCTTGCGGCCCCTTCAGGGGGTGGGAAAAGTTCCATCATCCGCGAATTGCTCAAGACCCAGCCGGAGATTTATCTTTCGGTTTCGGCAACCACACGCGCGCCGCGTCCCGGCGAGGTGGATGGCAAGGATTATCATTTTGTGACCCAGGAGAAATTCCGGGAAATGCTGGATGCCGGGGCATTTCTGGAACATGCGGAAGTGTTTGGAAATTTTTATGGCACGCCCCGCCAGATGGTGGAAGAGCATCTGGCCCAGGGACATGATGTCTTTTTTGACATTGACTGGCAGGGTGCGCGACAGATTGCGGAAAAGACAGGTGGCGAGCTGGTGCGGGTTTTCATCCTGCCGCCATCGGGCGATGAACTGGAAAAGCGTCTCAAGGGTCGTGGACAGGACAGCGATGAGGTGATTGCCGGGCGCATGGCCAAGGCCGCATCGGAAATCCGCCACTGGGACGAATTTGATTATGTGGTTGTCAATGATGTGTTCGAGCAGGCAGTGGCCGAGATTTGTGGCATTCTTGCCACGGAGCGCCTGCGGCGCATCCGCCGTTCTGGCATGGCTGGATTTGTGAAAGACCTTATGGATGGCTGTGCGCGTTACGCACAAGCAAAGCCAGCGTCCTAAAGCCTTCCCAGCCAATTTCCTCGGCACGGGCCGTTGGTGCAATGCCGATTGCCTCCAAGGTTTTTTCCGTATCCGGGAACAGCGTTTTCAGGCTTGAACGCAGCATCTTGCGGCGCTGGCCAAAAGCGGCGGCGGTCACCTTTTCCATGGCAGAAAAAAGTGCCTGATCCACGGCTTCTTCATTGCGTGGAGTCAGACGTACAACCGCAGAAGTGACTTTTGGCGGTGGTGTGAAGGCGCGTGGCGGAAGTTCAAAAAGACATTCCGCATTCATCAGCCACTGTGTCAGGACAGAAAGGCGGCCATAATCCTTGCTGCGGGGGGCGGCCACAAGCCTGCGGGCCACTTCGGCCTGAAACATGAGGATCATGACGGAAAAAGCGGGTGTCTGGCGCAGCCAGGCAATGAGCAACGGCGTTGCGATGTTGTAGGGCAGGTTGGCAATGATGGCTCGTGGAGCGGGGCAGAGGCTGGCCAGATCCGTTTCAAGCGCATCGGCTTCAATCAGGCGCAAATGGCCTTGGCTGGCTTCCACGAGGCTTCCCAGAACCTCATGGCAGCGCCAGTCGCGCTCCACGGCAATGAGTTCCCTTGGGGTTTCCATGAGGATGGCACGGGTGAGTCCACCCGGGCCTGGCCCCACTTCAATGACGCCGGTTTCAGAAAGATCGCCCGCCGCCCGGGCAATCTTGGCGGTGAGGTTGAGGTCAAGCAGGAAATGCTGTCCCAGGGATTTGCGGGCATCCATGCTGGCCCTTGCAATGACATCACGCAAAGGTGGCAGGCTGGCAAGGGCTGTTTTCATGTTGGTCCTCATCCCCGGATGTCAATGAAGGCGGACGCACGCAGGTCACGCAGGGCGCGACGTTGCAGGATATCAAGCCGTTCATTGCCGATCTGGTTGCCAATCTCGGTTGTGCTGGGCAGGGAATCCGGATCAAGTGTCCGGACATCACGCAGCAGGAGGATATGCCAGCCGCGCAGGGAACGCAGGGGCGGGGACAGATGGCCCGGCTGCATGCGGATGAGGGCATTTTCAAGGGTCTGGTCCAGCTGGCCCTGAGGCAGCCAGCCAAGGTCGCCTCCACCTGCGGCTCCGGCGGACTGGGAGAACTGGCGGGCCATGGCGGGAAAGCTGGCGCCTTTTTTCAGTTCTTCAAAAATGCGTGTGGCGAGGGCTTCCGCACTGGCATCATCCTCGGGGTTTTCCACGGGGATGAAAATTTCGGCGACCAGCCATTCGGGTTTTCCGGCCGAAGCGGCAAGACGTTCCAGGGCTTCTGCAATATCGGTATCGGTGACATCAATCTGGGACATGATGTGGCGCTGGACAAATCGGGTCCATGAAAGCTGGGCCCGCAGCTGCTTGTAGATCCAGCCTTTTTTAACGCCAGAATCCGCAAGGGCTGCGGCAAAGGCATCGGCTGTCAGGTTGTTTTGCATGGCCACCACCTCAAAGGCCTTGTCGAGATCATCCTGGGCAAGAAGGATTCCGGACTTCTGGGCTGCGCGCAGTTCAAGCTCCTCGTCAATGAGGGTTCGCAAAACCTGGGGACGAAGACGGGTCCGGGTTTCCTCGCTGGCCGGAATGCCTGAGGCGGTCATGATGAGGGTGGTGCGGTTTTCAAGGTCGTTTTCCGTAATGGCGCGGTCGTTGACCGTGGCCACAATGCGGGCAAGCGTTTCCTGGGCCCTTGCCGGAATGATGATGCAAAGGGACAAGGCCAGGATCTGGAAAAGTTTTTTCATGTCATCCATCCTCAAGATGCAGCAGGGCGGCGGAACCGAGCAGAAGGGCGAGCCCCGCGGGCGCCCATGCGGCAAGAAAAAGCGGCAGGTTGTCGTGCATGCCAAGAGCCTGCACCACATCATTGATGAAATAGAGAAGAAAGCCAAGCAATGTTCCTCCGGCCGCCATCTTTCCTGCGCCGCCTTCGCGTGAAGGGCGGAGCGACATGGCGGTGGCCAGCAGAAGGACGCCGGCAAAAAGGAATGGCTGGGAAAGCAGGGACAGGAAATGCAGGCGTAGGCGGGTTGCTGCGAAGCCTGTGGCTTCCATCATCTGGATGAAGCCGGGAATCTGCCAGAAGGAAATGGTTTCAGGTTCCGCAAAGCTTTCCTCGATGCGGCCAAGGGACAGGTCGGTCGGGATGGTGACTTCACCGGATGGCTGGGCTGGAAGACCGGGTTCGTTGATGAATCCCTGCGGAATGTGCCAAGCGCCATCGGCCAGTGTGGCTTGGCTTGCATCAATGCGGCGGTCAAATTGGTCGGGGCCGCTGGAGAAGAAGAGGGTGAGGTCGGCAAGCCTGCCGTCTTCACGGTTGACGCTGCGGGCATGGATGATGATGTCGCGCCCGGTTGCATCCTGTTGCCGGAGCCAGAGGCCGGAACCGGCAATGTTGATGGCGCTGCCGGAGCCGCCGGCAAGGGAAGAATCCAGCTGTTCATATCGGGCCAGCATGACCGCCGAGATGGGGTTGATGATGGTGATCTTGATGATGCCCAGCAGGAGGACGGATACCATCATGGGCCAGAGGAATCCCCAGACGGAAACTCCGGCCGTGCGCACAATGACCAGTTCCTGGTTGCGGGTCAGGCGAAAGAAGCAGTGCATGGCCGCAAAAAGGATGGCAAAGATCATGAGTTGCTGAACGCTTTGCGGCAGGCGGAGCGCCGCCATTTCGACAATTCCGGAAAAAGGGATGGCGGCCATTTTGGATGTCTTGCGCAGCAGCTCGACGATTTCAAAGATGAAGCTGATGAAGGACAGGACGCCCAGCGCCATGAGGACCTGGGTGAGGAATTGGCGTGCCAGGTAAAGGGAAAGTGTGGGGGCAATTTTTATGCGCATGGGGCCTTCCTTTCCCGTGGCAGGTCGCGGATTTTTCCAAGGCGCCAGGCAAAGAAAACGGAAGGCAGGAAAACGGAGAGATAGATGAGCGGGGTAGCCCATACAGAGGTGCGTGCGAGACTCCCGGAGATCATGTAACCCGACTGGATGAGGAAGGCGAAGCTGCCAGCCAGGGCGATGCGGCGGCCCATGCCGCGCCGGGCGTGGGGGGCGGTAAGAATGGCGAAGAGGGCCGCAAGGGCAAGGGCAAGGCAAAGGAAGGGCGAGGCGATTCGGTTGTGGGCCTCAACCCGGAAGATCCTGCTGTATTGACGGTCAAAATCGGTTTGGGGAGGCTCAAGGAGTTCCAGAAAGGTGCGGTCACTGGGTTCGACCCAGCGCGAACTGACGGGTTTCTGGATAAGTCCCATGTCAATGGTATGGGAAAGGAAGTCCAGTCGGGTCACTGCGCCCGTTGCCGGATTTGTGAGTTCCTGGCGGGAGCCGTTTTCAACAATGAGTCGCGGGCCATCGGGGGTATCAGCCAGGCGGCCGGTTTTTGCAAGGGTTGTCACAGGACGTTTTGCATCACGGGTGTCATGAATGAGCAGGCCGCGAAAATCGCCATTGTCCCCACGTTCACGGAAATAAACGGTCAGGTTGCTGCTGACCGGGTTGAAGACGCCTTCCCGCAGAAGAAGACTTGTGTATTGCGAATTTGCCATATCCTTGAGGGTTTTGAGCTGGCGATTGGAAATTGGTGTAAGCCAGGTATTCATGACCAGCAGGAGGCCGAGCGAAAGGCCTGCAAGGAAAAGAGCGGGCTGGGCGATCTGCCATGTGCCAAGGCCAAAGGACCGCAGTATGGTGAGTTCGCTGTCGGCAAACATGCGATTATAAACAAACAGAACCACAATGAGGATGGTCATCGGCAGGGCGGCGGCCGCAAAATTGGGCAGGGTAAGCGCCACCATGCGGAGGAACATGCGCACAGGCGCACCGCCGTTCAGGGTGATTTCCAGGAAACGCAGCGACTGCGTCAACCAAAGGGCTACGCAAATGGCCAGAAGGGTAAAAAGCGTGGCCAGAAGCAGGTTCCGGAATATGTATCGCTTGATCAGGATCATGAAACAGGGGTAAAAGGATTGAAAAGGATGAAGCCTTCTGTAACGCTTTTTTCCGCCAATCTCAAGGAGTGGAACATGAAAATCGCATTTATTGATCCTGCCCGCCCATTACCATGCAACACCGGGGTTGGGTTCTGTCATGAAAAATGCAAGCTGGATGAAGCACTTTCCGCCCTTGATGCTCTGCTGGACGGGTTTGTTTCGGAAGCTCTTGCCGGCCTGAAATATTCTGGCAAGCGTGATGAGGTGGCTCTTCTGACCCTGCCACCCGCAGCAGGTCTTTCTCGCCTTTTCGTGTTTGGCCTTGGCGAGGATGCAGATGGCGAAGAGGACATCTTGTCCATGGAACGTTCGGGAGGCGTGCTGGCTTCGCGGCTTTTTGGCTTTTCTGAAGCGGTTCTGCTCTCTTCCGGAATGGGGGAGGACGTGCTGGCCTCCCTGCTTGAAGGCATGCTGCTGCGGAGCTGGCAGTTTGTGAAGTACCGGACGAATGCCAGCAAGGACAAGGTGAAGGTTCCGCTTGGAACCCTGCATGTGCATGTGGCGGATGTCCATACGGCACAAAAAGCGTTTGCGCCCCGCAAGGCCCGGGCTGAAGCGGTATTTTTTGCGCGCGACCTGATTTCAGAACCGGGAAATGTCCTGTATCCCGCCAGCATGGCCAGCCGGGTGGCCAAACATTTTGAAAAAACGGATGTTTCGGTGGAAATTCTCGGCGAAAAGGATATCAGGGCGCTTGGGATGGGGGCACTTCTCGGGGTTGCCCAAGGCAGTGAAAAGCCGCCACGGCTGGTGGTGATGGAATACCACGGTGCGAAAAAGGGCAGCAAAAAACCTCCTGTGGCCTTTGTTGGCAAGGGCGTGACGTTTGACAGCGGCGGCATTTCGCTCAAGCCGGGCGCTGGAATGTGGGACATGAAACATGACATGGCGGGAGCCGCTGCCGTGATTGGGGTGATGGACGCGCTGGCGGCCCGCAAGGCAAAGGTTGATGTGGTGGGGATCGTTGGCCTGGTGGAAAACATGCCGTCCGGTGGGGCGCAACGTCCGGGTGATATTGTGGTGTCCATGTCGGGGCAAACCATTGAGGTTCAGAATACGGATGCCGAGGGGCGTCTTGTGCTGGCGGATTGCCTGAGTTATGCGCAGGAACGGTTTGGTACCAAAACGGTGGTCAATCTTGCAACGCTGACCGGTGCGATTGCCATTGCGCTGGGCAGTGAACATGCGGGGCTTTTCAGCAACAGCACGGAACTGGCCGGTGCCTTGCGGGCGGCCGGAAAGAAAACCGGCGAAAGGCTGTGGCGCCTTCCCATGGGCAGCGCCTATGACAAGATGATTGATTCCGATATTGCGGACATGAAAAACATTACGGGTGTGCGGGATGCGGGCAGCATTACGGCCGCCCAGTTCCTCCAGCGATTCGTCCGGGAAGATGTGGCCTGGGCACATCTTGACATTGCCTCCGTGGCTTGGAAAAACAAGGATGATGCGCTGTGTCCGAAAGGCGCAACCGGATTTGGCGTGCGTTTGCTGGATGTTTTTGTGGCCGCTGCGCTGGAAAAAGCATGAGTGAAGTCCGCTTTTACCATCTGACCCGGACTTCCCTGGATTCAGCGCTTTACGGAATACTTGAAAAAGCGGTGGGTCAAGGCATGAGAACTGTTGTTGATGCCGGTTCTCCGGAGCGGGCTGAGCAGCTTTCGGCACAGCTCTGGACGGTGCAGCCTTCCGGTTTCCTTCCTCATGGCACAGCAAAAGACGGCATGCCGGAACGTCAGCCAATCTATATTGGGGAAAATTCGGAAAACCTGAATGGCGCCACCCTGCTTGTCATGCTGGGGGGGCAGGCCCCGCCTGATCCTGAAGCCTTTTCCCTGTGTTGCCTGGTATTTGAGGACAGGGATGCGGATGCGGTGGTGCTGGCACGGAAAAGCTGGAAAAGCCTCAAGGAAGCAGGGGGTTTCCTGTCCTATTGGCAGCAGGGGGAAAACGGGGGCTGGCAAAAGACGGCGTGAAGCTTCTTTTGGCATGAAGCCGATTCTTCAGGCCCTCTTGTAATTTCCCGACATCGCAGCTACTTTCTGCGCCCGAAAAAGACAAGGGGAGGATGATCCTCCCGTTTCCCTTGGAGAATGAACACATGGCCAAAAAGGACCTGCGGCATGATGGTGACATCGCGCGTGCTGCGAAACTGCAACCAATAGCCGCCATTGCCGAAAAAGCCGGGATTCCTGAAGAGGCGGTCATTCCTTTCGGACGCAGCAAGGCCAAGCTGGATGAAGCGTTCATCGCGGGGCTTGCAGACAAGCCTCAGGGGCATCTTGTCCTTGTGACAGCCATTACCCCGACAGCCGCCGGGGAAGGCAAGACAACCACCTCCATCGGGCTTGCAGATGCCATGCGCCGACTGGGGAAAAGGGCATCCGTGTGCCTGCGCGAGCCCAGCCTTGGTCCCTGTTTTGGCATGAAGGGCGGCGCAACAGGTGGTGGATTTGCGCAAGTGGTGCCGATGGAGGATATCAACCTTCATTTTACCGGAGATTTCCACGCCGTCACCTCGGCCCACAACCTGCTCGCCGCCATGCTTGATAACCACCTGCATTTTGGCAATGCGCTGGACATTGATCCGCATAGCATCACCTGGCGGCGTGTGGTGGACATGAATGATCGGGCGTTGCGCGATATCGTTCTTGGGCTTGGCGGGCGCGCCAACGGGGTGCCGCGTCAGTCCGGGTTTGATATTACGGCATCTTCGGAGATCATGGCCATTCTTTGCCTTTCCACAGACATGGAAGACCTGAAGCGCCGCCTTGGCAATGTCATTGTTGCCCATGACAGGGCTGGAAAACCGGTGCATGCGAGGGATCTTTCTGCGGATGGCGCCATGGCTGCGCTCCTCAAGGATGCGTTCCTGCCCAACCTTGTTCAGACACTTGAAGGAACCCCGGCCTTTATTCATGGGGGGCCGTTTGCCAATATTGCACATGGGTGCAATTCTGTGGTTGCGACACGGGCGGCGCTTGGGGTTTCTGAATGGGTTGTTACTGAAGCGGGATTTGGCGCGGATTTGGGGGCCGAAAAGTTTTTTGACATCAAGTGCCGGAAGGCCGGACTTTCCCCCGATGTGGCGGTGCTGGTGGCAACAATCCGGGCTCTCAAACTGCATGGCGGCGTTGAAAAAACGCATCTTGAAGAGGAAAATGTCCATGCGGTCGAGGTGGGGTTTGCCAACCTGCAAAGGCATGTGGAAAACATTGGCCAGTTTGGGGTTCCTGTTGTGGTTGCCATCAATCATTTTGATGCGGATACCCAAGCCGAGCTTGATCTTGTGCGGAAAATGAGCGCGGAGATTGGTGTGGATGCCGTGATTTGCAGCCATTGGGCACACGGTGGTGCAGGCGCGGAAGGCCTGGCCGAGGCGGTTTTCCGCAAGGTGGAGGAAGATCCGGCCAATTTTCACGGACTTTATCCGGATGATATTTCCTTGTGGGAAAAGGCGCGCATGGTGGCCAGAAGCCTTTATGGGGCCGAAGACATCATTGGGGATTGCAAGGTGCAGGAGAAATTTGCGGAACTTGAACGCGCAGGATATGGCACATTTCCTGTGTGCATGGCCAAAACCCAATACAGTTTTTCAACCGATCCAACCTTGAAAGGGGCACCTGTGGACCATATTGTGCCGGTGCGGGATGTGCGTCTTGCCGCTGGTGCTGAATTTGTGGTGGTGGTGTGTGGGGATATCATGCTGATGCCGGGCTTGCCGCGTAAGCCGGCCGCAGAAACAGTATCCATCGGTTCAGATGGGCATGTCAGCGGGCTCTGATGGTTGAAACTGTTTTTCGGGAAGGCTGAAACAAGAGATTAGAGCTCGATTTCAAGCCCTTCACGCGCCACAATGGTGCCGGGAGCCGCTTCGCCGGCCAGCCGGTCAATCAGGTCGTTTTCATCATCGTCCCTTGCGGGACGGAGATGGAAAAGCGCGGTGCGTTTGGCACCGCAGGCCTGCGCCAGGCGACAGGCTTCCTGCCATGTGGAGTGACCCCAACCGATAAAGTTCGGGAATTCGGCATCGGTGAACATGGCATCATAAATGAAAATGTCGGCATCCTTGCAGAAATTGATGATGCGCGCATCCGGCGCACCGGGGGTGTGTTCGGTGTCGGACAGGTAACAGATTTTGCGTCCGGCATATTCAATGCGGAATCCGCAAGCCCCATTGGGATGGTTGAGGGGAAGGGTGTGGACCATCAGCCCGGGATGAAGTTCGAAAGTATCATGGGGATGAAAGTCATGGAATTCCGGATGTGACAGGAAATCCGCCGGAGTGAAGGGTTCGTATGGCGGGCAGAAATGGTTGCTCAGGATGGATCTCGTGGTTTCACCCTCCGGGTGGCCGAAACCCCAGATGCGGAAACGGTTTTCCGGGTTGAAAAGGGGGGCGAAGAAAGGCATGCCACAGGTGTGGTCCATGTGGAAGTGCGAGAGGATGATGTCGGCATCGATGGGGGTTCCCATGGCAGCCATGCGCCATCCAAGCGGAACGATTCCTGTTCCGGCGTCAAGGATGACCGTGTGCGGACCACAGCGGAGGAAAACACAAGCCGTGTTGCCGCCATAACGCATGGTGTGTATGCCTGAAGCAGCCACGGTGCCGCGGATGCCTTCAAAGCGCAGGGTGACCCTGGATGTATCGTTTCTATCGCTCATGCGGGGAGAAATGTATCTTGAAAGAAAAAAAGGGGCAACAAAAAAGGGCCATGCAGCCCCGGAAAATGTCATGCGGTTTTGGAAAATGGCGCGCCCGAAGGGATTCGAACCCCTAGCCTCTTGATTCGTAGTCAAGTGCTCTATCCAGTTGAGCTACGGGCGCGTTCCGGAAAGGGTCTATAATCAATTCGGGGTTTTTAAGCAAGGGCCAAAAAGTTTTTTTGGCATTTTTTTGGTAAAGGGGATAAATTCACGCTTGTGCAATGGGTTGCGAGCCGTTACACTTCGGCGTTGAATAGGTAGGGAGGTGAAGCCTGTCCAAGAGGTTGGGATTCATCAAACCGGGTCTTTAAAATAACGAGGGTTTCAGCCCATGTCATCTTCACTGCGCAAGTGCCTTTTGCTGGGAGCCAGCGTCATCCTGTTTGGTTGCTCAAGTTCGAGTGACTGGGTTCCATCCCTGACAGGAGAACCCCTTCCTCCCGCGCCGCAACAGGAAGCTGTGAGAGCGGAAGAGCCAGCCCCGGCCATTCAGGCGGAAGCTGTTGCGGAGCCCGTTGTGATTTCCGCAATGGATGAGGACGGTGCCTCCAGCGGAACGGTTGTCGGACGCAAGGTGGAAGAGCTGCGCAGCGAATATCTCGGGCTTGACCGGCTCGTGATCCAGAATGCGGAAGCGCTGAAAGCCCTGCAGGGACGGACGCAGGCCAATTCCCTTGCGTATTACAGCCTTGTTGCCAAAATGAACAGCCGCCTGCAGAACGGCACAACGCCGGGCAATCCCCGTCTTGTCGGCCAGTGGAACCAGTCCCAGGAAAAACTGGAATCCATTGCGCAGGATGTTGTGGACCTCAATACCCTTGCCAGCCAGATTGCGGCGAACGCTTCCATGTCGGCCTACCTTGTTGAAGGTATCCGTGCAACCTACGGTCTTTCCGGCGCGCTGGAAGAAGATCATGCCAGCCTTGCCGCTCTTGAGGATGATGTCAACCGTACGGTTGTGCAGATCGATCGCCTGCTCAATGACGTGTCGGATGCCATCAACAGGCAGAGCACCTATCTCGCCTCCGAGCGCCGCAACCTGCAAACCCTTTCGCTGGCCATTGCCAATGGCGAACTTTATGGTGGCAGCCTTGCCAACCGCGCCTTTTCGGTCTTGACGCCAACCGTGGGAAGTTCTCCGCGGACGGAAACCCCGGGGGAATCCCGTGCGGTTGAGGAAGTGCGTCCGGCCATGGCGACCAAGCCGCTGGTGGTCATCCGCTTCGACCGTGAGAATGTGGATTACCAGATGGCCGTTTACCAGGCAGTCAGCCAGGCATTGGACCGGTATCCGCAAGCCCGTTTTGAGGTGATGGCGGTGAGCCCGTCGATTGGCAACCCGGCCCAGGTGGCCATGGCTTCCAGCACAGCCAAGCGCCGTGCAGAGGAAGTCCTTCGGACACTGAGCCAGATGGGCCTGCCCATTGAACGTGTGCAGCTGACGGCTGCAACCACGGACAAGGTGGAAGGTGGCGAGGTACATATTTACCTGCGCTAGTTTTACCTGCAAGAGATGAAAAAGGCCGGCATCATGTCGGCCTTTTTTATTTTTGGCATGCTTTTCGGACATGGGCGCCGGCGGTGTTGGGATTCCATGCGGGCCAAGAGAAAAATGCAGGATGCAGTTGCATCCTTAGGGCGGATATGGCATTGACACATGCGTGCGCACCCGTAGCTCAGTTGGATAGAGCACAGGATTCCTAATCCTGGGGTCGTGGGTTCGAGTCCCGCCGGGTGCGCCAATTATATCTTATCACTTGTTACTTTTTTGTACGATATATCATGTATTTATCTGGCGTGTAGCCTCATTCATTTAAAAAGCTGTTGCTGAACTGAATCCGCTACCTTACCCTATAATTCTCCTTCTTCTGCTACCTATACGCTACCTATGTGCGGGTGTATGGGGAAAAGTCATATATAAGGATTCGCCTATGCCTAACGTGAAGCTGACCAAAAGGGTCATCGATTCTGCTAAAGCGGGAACCAAAGACACGATCTTGTGGGATACCGACCTCAAGGGGTTTGGTTGCAAGATCACTCCTGCCGGACATAAGGTCTATTTTTGCTATTACCGCACCAAGGGAGGGCAACAGCGTCGTCCTAAGATTGGAGATCATGGTGTGCTAACCTGTGAGGAGGCCAGGGAGGTCGCTAAGAGGTGGCTTGCGGAGGCAGGCATAGGCGGCGATCCCGGAGGCAGCTTGCAGGCGCAAAAAACGCAGATCACCTTTGATGCGTTTGCAGATCAATATCTGGAGCAACATGCCCGCACCAAAAAGAAGGCATCTAGCGTTGCAGCGGATGAGCGAAACCTGAACAACCATATACGTCCCATGTTTGGGAAATTGCCCATTGCTGCGATTGGGCGAATGGATGTGGTTTGCTTTCACCAGAAGATGAAGGGAAAGCCGGGAGCGGCGAATCGGTGTCTGGCTCTGCTTTCAAAAATGTTCAATTTGGCAGAACTATGGGGTTTTCGTCCCGACAACAGCAATCCATGCCGCCATGTGTCAAAATACCCTGAGCGGAAGTTGGAGCGTTATTTAACCAAGGAAGAGTTCAAGGGCTTGGGAGCCCAGCTCCAGGAGAAAAAACTTGAGAAGGGGATGGGGCCAATTATTGCGGCAATCATCGAGCTTCTGATTTTTACAGGTTGTCGCCGTGATGAAATCCTGACGTTGAAATGGGATGATGTGTCTTGCAATGATCGGTGTCTTTATCTCAAGGATAGCAAAACGGGGGCTAAGATCGTGCATCTCAATTCCTTGGCGCTTGATGTGTTGCAAGGACTGAAACTAACGCAGGATAATCCATTCGTGTTTCCAGGAGAAAAACCGGGCCAGCATTTTGCTGGTATCGAAAAAGCGTGGCAAAGGCTGCGGAAGAAGATAAATCTTAGCGATGTGCGTCTGCATGATCTTCGGCATAGCTTTGCCAGTGTTGCCGCATCGTCGGGGATCAATCTCCCCATGATTGGAGCGCTTCTCGGACATAGGGAGGTTTCTACCACGCAGCGCTACGCGCATCTGTCCGCTGATCCTCTGCGGCAAGCTAACGAAGAAATCGGTAAAAAAATTGCCAAGGCGATGAGGAAGAAATGAAAAACGATACCTATGAAGATGGGATGACGCCGCTGGAAGCAGCATTTTCTCTGATGCCAAAGGAAATATACCAGGATTTTGAGGATGAGATTAAGCGTAGGAAGGATTCGATTAATGAGAAGATGTCCGGAATTGATCCTAGCAAAAGCTCCGGTTTGGATATTTTCCCCGATCTCATGAAGCTTTTTGTGGATAATCGCCGTGTTTGCAATCAAAGAATTATCTTTCTCCGGGAATTGCAGCAGAAATTGAAGGCTGGAGAATGGGTCGGTTATGGCTTTAAGGAGCCTCGGCAAGAGCATGATAAGCGGCGTAAAATCCCAAGAGATATTTGGGGTGGCAAGATTGCTTGGGATATATCAGGCCTTGAGGGTGCAGGGGAGAAATATAAGCAGATTCGGGTTTTCCAGTCCCATTCCCCTTCTAAGGGGAAGGATGTTGCAAAGTGCTTGTTTGTGCCAAAACCCAAGGAACGTGGGCGGCCCAGTATGCGGGATTTAAGCCGGGAAGCATACCAGGCCTGTAAGCAAGTGCATGATCTCCCGATAGCCTTGACCAGGGAACAGGAAGGGAAAGTCCTGAAGGAATGGGTTTCAAAAACCTATCCATGGCTTGCGGATGAATACGCTCGGATACAGGATAAATCCATTCGCCGCCATGTTGAGGATTTGAGAGGGGAAACGCCGGACAAAAACCGGACAAAAACAAAATTGTTCGATTGATTTTATACCTGTTTTTTGATTTTTATCAACGGATTAGCTTCTTCTCTACCGAAACTTTTTGGAGAAAAAGCTATGAACACAAAACATGATCCCGATTATCTCGATAAGCTGCTGAACGAAAAGGAAGCGGCTTCCTATCTCAGGCACTCCATTCGCGCGCTGCAAAAATGGCGCTTGAATGGAGGTGGCCCGATCTTTGTCAAAATATCCCGCCGCTCCATTCGTTATCGGCGGCGTGATTTGAGAGCTTGGGTTGAAGCGCGGCTTCGCCAAGACACCACCCACACATCTCCTCCAATGGATCATTTATCCGGCAGCGACGACGGCGCGGCGCCCGACGGGCGCAGTCGCCGCTGCCGGGGGATGGTTGTTCGTGCGGATTGAAAGAGGGGGCGTTCCTGTAACACGCCCCCCCATGAATACAAAGGAGATGGATATATGAAACCGATTTATCACGGTTTTGATGGCTTGGATTTGACCTTTCAGGGACGTATGCCAAAGAAGGTTTTGAAGCAGTTGGAAGCGGCCAAGGCGGAAGCGCAGGAAAAGCATTCCAGCGTTCCGGCCAAGATAGGCGATTCGGAAATGCCCGTCATGGTGTTTGAGACAGGTGCAAGGGGTGGGTATGCCTTTGGGTTTGATACAGGTGTCGATGGTGAAACCTGGTTCGTATCGAACACCGAAAAAAGGGATGTTTGGGGAATAAGGGTATCTGTCAAAAGCTTGGCGCTTGCGCTCAACGGGTTTGCCAAGGTCAAGCAGCGGCTGGCCGATGTTCTGAAGGCGCTTGGGGCTGAAGGATGCAATGCTGAAGGATTTTTCGGAAATGGATTGCTGGAGAGCATAAGCCGGGTGGACTATTGCTTCGATTTTTTGAGCGATGACGCGAGCTTCCGCCCCGATCCTGATTTGTTGATTGCCAACCCTCACGCCATACGAACCCTGCATCATGAGCCAACTATTGAGGCAAGGGGAAGGCAGATTGAAACCATCACTATTGGAAAAATGCCCGGGCGGCAACTCTGCCTCTACAACAAGAGTCGGGAAATGATGGTTAGCCGGAAGTTCTATTGGGAGGAGTTCTGGAAGCTGCCGGAAGGGCATGGAGGGCAAGTGTGGCGGATAGAAGTTCGGGCAGGGAAGGACGAATTGCGGGCGTGGAATGTTCGGCGTTTCGAGGATTTGGAGGGGAAGGTTGGCAACATCATCGCCGCCATTCTGGAAGCAATCCGCTATGTCGAACCCAACCCAACGGATTCAAACCGTGCTCGCTGGCCAGTCGCTGATTTCTGGCAGCAGGCCATATCAACCGCCAAGAATGGCTTGAGCTACGTTCCCGGCGAAGTGAGGACAGGTAAGATTGTCGAGGGTTACCGTGCGCAGATTGCAGAAGGGTATATGAGGCAGATTGTAGGGCTGTTGCCCGGCTTGGCGTTTTGCATGGGATACGACGTTTCCGAAATGCCAACAGTCTTTGACCTGGTTTGGCAACGGGTGTTTGAGCAGGCGCAAAAATGCCCGGAGAAGCTACAGGAAAAATACGACATTGCCCGACAGAAGCACAATTTTTTGGATACCCCCCTTGAACTTCTGAAAGAGAATTCCTACATCCGCAGTGGGACTTCTCGTGTCCCGGAAAGGTGGTGAGTTAAAATGGGACAACCGACCCAGACTGAATTGCAAGAGTGGCGATCCGATGTATGGGATATATACAAGGATATGCAGGGTATGTGGCGTTGGCGGCGAACTGCCAGAAATGGCAAAATCGTTGGCGCTTCCTGCGAAGGTTATAACAATCGACTTGATTGCTATAACAATGCCCGTCGCCATGGTTATGTTGGCGAATAGAGATTAGCCATCTTACCCTCCAGTAAGTGTTATGCTTGCTGGAGGGGTGGCCATGCTTATTAGGAGTCGTTATGTTAGGTAGCGTAGATGATTTGTTTATTGTACTTGGATTTGTTGTGCCTGGATTTGTTGCTTTATATGTAAGATCATTGTTTGTTGTTGGGAGAAAAACGCATAATCTTAATGAAATTTTATCGTATCTTGTTGTGTCGGTTGGATATTACGCAGTCATACTTCCAGTAATTTTATGGCTTATATCTGGAGATGGGTATGGTTTAGGAAGAATTGTTGCATGGTTGTTTATCATTCTTATTTGTCCGGCAGTCTTTGGGTTGTTCCTAGGAATAAATGTGCAGAAAGGATTTCTAAGGTCCTTCTTGGTAAGGTTTGGAGTAACCCCGGTGCATTGCATTCCTACGGCATGGGATTGGAAGTTTTGGGCTGGTGATACAAATTGGGTTCTTGTTACACTTAAAGATGGAACGCGTTTTGCGGGGGTTTGTGGACCTGAGTCGTTCATATCATCTGATCCGGCTGAACGTGATATATATATCCAGCGGATTTATGATATAGGTGAGGATAATAAGTGGTTGCCGCGCGGTGATACAGGAGTTCTTATTACTGCAGGAGAAATACAGACCATAGAATTTTGGCCGTACCAGCAACAGGAGCGAAATGATGATGAAAAATAACAAACCATCTTTCTGGAATTCGTCTATTAGAGAGCAGAAGGGGTATCAGCCTAAGCCTTTAAACGAGGGATACAAACCCGCTACTCCACAGGGGGGGTATCAGCCCACCAGCCAGAAACTACCTCCTTTGCCCCCTTCCAATCCACCAAATCAAGGGAGCGGCGGCAAGAAAAGATAAGTGTGAGCTGTTAATGCTTGTGGTCGTGGATCGTTTCCGGCTTGCTACCTATTTGCTACCTGAATGGGTCGCTTTCTAGAGAATATCTCATTATATCAATTACTTTATTGTTGATATTTCTAGATTCCTAATCCTGGGGTCGTGGGTTCGAGTCCCGCCGGGTGCGCCATTTTTTTCTCCACATGGTTTTGGAATATGTATCTAGAGCCTTGAGCGTTCATCTTGAATACCCTTGGTGCCTTTTGATGGCCATCCGCCATGTTTGCAAACCTTGGACGATGCCCGCATCGCCCTGCGGTTTGCGCCTTGCGGTCTGGCGCATCCAAAGATCAACAGGCATTGTTCAATCTAAACGCTCAAGGCTTTAGGCGTTTTCCTGCTGTGGATCGTTTCCTGTTTTTTAGGTGGTTTTTCACTTTCTGGTTGTTATCCTCTCCAACAGCCGTTTTGGCTTTTACTCAAGGGAGGGATCCATGAAACATAAAATTTTTGTTGGTTTGGCCATTTTTGTTGCGCTTCTTGTTGTGGGAGGCATCTTCCTTTATGGCAGCATTGATTCGGTTGTGGCAGCGGCGATCCGTGGTTACGGGCCCAAAATCACTGGGGTTCCGGTTGCGATCGAAAGCGTGAAGGTTACGCCAACAGAAGGCAGGGCGGTTTTGCGTGGGCTGGTCGTTGGAAATCCGGATGGATTTGAAACGCCTCATGCCTTTTCCCTTGGCGAAATCCGCATGGTTCTTGATGTGAAATCGTTGGGTAGCGATGTGGTGCATATCCAGGAAATTGTCATTGATAATCCCGAAATCACCTATGAATATGGCGTATCCGGCAGCAACATTGACGCCATTCGCGCCCATGTGGCAAGCCTGTCTTCAGGAAAGGCGTCCACTGGTTCTGGGGATACCTCCCCAAAGGGAGAAGGGGCCAAGTTGATCATTGATAGTCTGGTGATTTCTGGTGGCAAGATCGATGTAAGCGCTGCCATGCTCAAGGGAAAAACCCTGCGTGTTCCCCTGCCTGACATCCATCTGTCCGACATTGGCAAAAAATCGGAAGGCGCATCGGCGGCCGAGGTGGTGTCCAAGGTGATGTCCGCAGTTTCTTCTGGCGTTTCCGGGGCCGTGTCAAAGCTGGATCTTGGAGCTCTGTCCAAAAAAATCCAGGAAAGTTCTGGCGCCACGGCTGAGGATGTCAAGAAAAGTGCTGACGATGCCGTCAAGCGTCTTAAGGGCATGTTCCAGTAATTTTGACAGGTGTTTTGAAAATGGCCTCCCCCCATAAAAGGGGGAGGCCATTTTTCATGGGGCCATGTCACGGTATGTCATATGGTCAAGAGGCTGTTGCGTGGAAGGCTGAAATGGATGTGTGTTCCCTTGCCGAGGGTGCTTTCCATGGTCATCTCTCCGCCATGCAGCTGGATGAGGTGGCGACTCAGGGTAAGGCCAAGGCCCGTCCCACCGTATTTCCGGCTGATCATCAGGTCGGCCTGCTGGAAAGGTTCAAACAGGTTTTCCATGTTTTTTTCTGAAATGCCGATTCCCGTATCGCTGATTTCAACCCGGACATAATCAGCGTCAGCGGTGATGCTAATGGTGATGGTGCCACCTTCGGGAGTGAATTTGATGGCATTGGACAGGAGATTGAGGACAACCTGCCGGATGGCGCGTTCATCCATGATGATTTGCGGGATGTTGTCCGCGTGCTGGCAAGAGAGGGTGATTTTCTTTTTTTGTGCCAGAAGTTTGTTCAGGTGGACACACTGTTCAATGATTTCCAGTGGGGCGCATGTTTCTGGCAACAGGATGAATTTTCCGGATTCAATTTTGGTAATGTCAAGGACGTCATTGATGAGGGACAGAAGATGCTGGCCACTGTCGTGGATGTCTGTTGCATATTCCGCATATTTGTCTATGACGCCGTGAAACAGGTCGTTTTTAATGATTTCGGCAAACCCCAGGATGACATTGAGCGGCGTGCGGATTTCATGGCTCATGTGGGCCAGGAACCTGGTTTTTGAACGGTTTTCCGATTCCAGCTGGGCGTTTACGGAAATGAGGTCCAGTGTGCGGCGCTCTACTTCCTGTTCCAGATCATGCTGGTGGTGGGCATTGCTGTAGGACATGAAGGCCAGGAGGAGGGTCAGGATGGCGCCAAAAGTGAAGATGCTCACAAAAGAGCGTTTGGGATACGTTTCAAGGAAGTGGTGTTCTGGCGTGATGACAACGGCATACGTGCGCCCAAAGATGAAGAGAGGGGAGATGGCAACATCTTCCAGCAAATTGGTCTCATGGGTGGATGGAAAAGTGATGGGAGCTGCGTTTGAAGGGCTTTCCGGCAGGGATGCCATATAAAGAGGAGGTGCATCCAGGGAAAGCTGGAAGAAATGTATGCTTTTAATGGCTTTTGAAGGTTTTTCAAAGGCAAACGCAGATTTGAGCAGGGAGGCCACGGGAATGGCCGTCACAATGATGCCTTCCCCCTGGTTGATGAAATCGGGAGTTTGGATGTCCGGTTTTCGGACAGGCTGGTAAACAACGATGGATGTGGGCTGGGGGGGCGGGCGAATCATGATGGGTAAAGGGGGGGTTGCTGTGGGCAACAGGGTGGCTTCGGCTTTTTGGATGGCGGATATGCGCTCAATATTTGAAGCGGCATCAAAGCCATAGGCGTAGAAGTTTTGGGCATGCGGTTCGACATACTGGATGGGATAATAGACGTGTCGTTCCTGGGGTGCGGATTTTTGGCCGGTTTCTGTACGGTCATAGATCTGGTAGTCGGATGTGATGTGCTTTTGGGCCCAGGCTTCAAAAGCCGTTTTCTGGTTTTGGGGGATTTTGGGAATCCATGCCATGGCATCCAGGATCCGGTTTTCAAGGATCTTTTTGGTGATGGCAGCAAATTCTTCCTGCGTGATGTATTCACTACTGGTAATGCAGGCGGACAGGGTTTCCAGCTGGGACAGGAAAAGGTTTTTCATGTTGTTGCGCAATTCGGCGGCCTTGCTGCTGGCAACCTGCCAGAAAAGGTCACGTTTTGTGGCTTCGTTCCGGGCATTGGAAAGAAAGGCCAGGGAAATGCTGATGGCCATTCCGCAAACAAAAATGAAGATCGCTTCCCGGATGGCGGGATGCTTCCTGATCGGATGCAGTGCCCGTTGGAGGAAAACCATGAGGGCAATCATCAGGAAGATGGTTACGGAAATGGTAAAAAGGATGGGGGGAAGACGACTTTGCCGTATCCTGTGGGCATAGCCCTCAAGGGGCAAGTCAATTCCCACCATCATGAGGACCTTGTTTTCACGTGCCGTATAAACTGGCGCAAAAGCGCTGATGATATCTTTCCCTAAACGCTTGTAAGGTCCAAGAATGAAGGCTTTTGGCTTGTGAAAGGCCGTGATGAGTTCTGGTGGTGGATCAATGTAGGGAGATCCAGCAAAAGCTCCGGGGTGTGGTTCAGTGCAGTTGTGGGGACCAAAAACAACATGCTCGTTGCGAAAGCCCATGGTATAGATGCTGTTGAATTGAACATTTCGGCCATAAGATTTCAGTTGTTCCTCAAGCCTTTTGTAATAAGGCGTGTCTTCGCCTTTTGGGGTAAAGGAAAGAAGGGCTGCCCTGTCGGGGGAAATGGTGCCCGCAATTTCCTGTGCCTGGGAAAGCAGGTATTGCCGGATTTCCGTATCAGTTGCCTGGCCTTGCCAGAAAGCCAGAAGCCAGCCAAATCCAATAAACAAGGTGATGGCTGTCGGGATGGCATAAAGGCCAAGGAATGAACGCTTTTTGATGAGGTTTTTGTGATGGATTTTCCAGAGTTGCAGGGCAATGACCGTGATGCAGATCGTACGGAAAAACTGGACTGGAAAACCAAAGGTGGACAGGAATGTGCTTGTGTTGATGGTGTTGGCCGGAAAGAAGTTGGCAGCTTCCGGTACAAGCCCGGTTGAAATGCCGTAAAGCAGCAGGGCCATGGAAACGCTTTTGGGAAAAGTCTGGTTTTTGCAATAGGGGTTTGGATTTTTCCAGAAGATATAGGTTGTTGCCATGACAACAGGAAAACCGACAAAATAGCGAAGGGATGCTTGGAATCCCGGGATACCTTTTGTGAAAAGATCGGAAACGATATCCAATAAGGTAAACGTGGAAAAAGAAACGTCATGAAAGGCATGCACCCATCCGCCGAGCAGAATGAGGGGGATGGGAACAAAAAGCAGCAGGCGCAGGAAATGGTTGTTCAGTGTGAGCAGTACAAAGCCCATGAGCAGGTAGAATGAAAGCGCCATAAGGGCCAGGCTTGCAAGTTCGAGAGAGCAGCAATCCGGAAAGGAAAGAAGGACAAGTTCCGTCCATTCATGGGCGGCGTAGGCAAAGGCGAAACCTGCAAAGTATTTCCATGAACGATGGGGCTTGTCCTCCCATGTGGGGATAGCCATGCACCCGGCCAGAAAGAGGCTGAGCCCATAAATCAGGTAAATGTAATCAAGGTTGACGATCATGATGGATAATATGATAAAATCGTCAGGTTAATAAATGTTGATTATTTTTATTGGTTTTTGAGTTTTTCCGTAAATTCGTCTTCAGGAATCGGACGGCTGAAATAATAGCCCTGGATCTCTTCGCAGTTATGGTCGCGAAGGTATTCAAACTGTTCTTTTGTTTCAACACCTTCAGCGATGGCATGCAACCCAAGTTCTCGCGCAAGGGCAATGATGGAGTTGGTAATGGCGGCATCGCCGGGATCGGTGAGCAGGTCGCGGACAAAACTTTGGTCGATCTTGAGTTTGTCAATGGGGAATCGGCGCAGGTAGCTGAGGCTGGAATAGCCGGTGCCGAAATCATCAATGGAAAGTTTGAGGCCCAGATCCTTGAAGTGCTGGAGTTTCTCGATGGCTTCTTTAGCATCGGACATGATGATGCCTTCGGTCAGTTCAAGCTCGATCAGTTCTGGAGGAACGCCTGTTTCCTTGAGAAGGCGTTCAATGGTTTCCAGCAGGGACGGAGAACGGAACTGGATGGCGGACAGGTTGATGGCCATTGTAACGGGAGGAATATCCATCTTGTGCCATTTGGCTGCGGTTTCAAATGCTGTGCGCAGGATCCATTCCCCCAAGGGAATGATGAGGCCGGTTTCTTCGGTAACCGGAATGAATTTTCCGGGCGGGATCATGCCCTTTTCAGGGCTCAGCCAGCGGACAAGGGCTTCGGCGCCGATGATGGCGCCATCGGATGACCGTACCTGGGGCTGGTAGTGCAACAGGAATTCATTGTTTTCAAAGGCCTTGCGCAGGCCAATATCAAGTGACATGAGTTCCTGGGCGCGGGCAGTCATTTGCTGGGCGAAGAACTGGAAGTTGTTCCGGCCGCTGGCCTTGGCCTGATACATGGCGGTGTCGGCGTTGCGGATCAGGGTTTCGGAGTCGATGCCGTCAAAAGGATAAATGCTGATGCCGATGCTGGGGGATGTGGTGATTCTGTTGTCGCCAAGAACAAAAGGATCGGCCATGGATTCGATGATTTTTTGCCCCAGGCGTGCCGCTTCGTCGGCATCGCGCAGGCCGGGGGACAGGATGATGAATTCATCGCCCCCCATGCGTCCGACAATATCCTTGCTGTGGACGATTTTCTTGATTCGTTCGGCAACGGCTTGAAGAAGCGTGTCCCCAAGGACATGGCCCAGGGAATCGTTGATAGTCTTGAACCGGTCAAGGTCAAGCAGAAGGACGGCTGTTTGCATGTCCTGCTGTTGCGCACTGGCAATGGCTGCAGAAATATAGTCGTCCAACATGACCCGGTTGGGCAGGCCGGTCAGGATGTCGTAATGGGCAAGATACTGGATCCGCTCTTCAGCCTGCTTGCGTTCGGTGATGTCATGCAAGGTGGCGCCAGCGCCCGTGATTGAACCGCCTTCGCCATGAACAGGGAAGATGATGTATTCAAAATGGCGCAGGCCTGAAGGGGTTGTGAGGGGCGTGCGTCCCTTGATGGTTTCCCCATTGCCAAGAGCTTTGGCAAGATCAGCTTCCAGCCGGAGCAGGGCATCGGTCGGGTAATTGATCATCCGCAGGGTCCGGCCCATCACGTCGGTCTGTGTTGCGGAGATGATGGTCAATGCGGCCTTGCTGGCAAAGATGCAACAAAGGTTGCGGTCAAAAAGCCAGACATGTTCAGGAGTGCTTGCGAAAATGGCATCCATTTTCCGGTTTTGTGTGGCAATTTCCGCAGCATAGGACTTGAGGGCTTCCAGCGCCTGCTTGCGTTCCGCGATGTTGCGAATCACGCTGAGGAAGACGGTTTCGCCATCCATGACGATGGTGCGGGCGTTGATTTCCACCGGAAATGTGGTGCCATCTGCGGTTTTGTTCAGGGATTCAAAAACAAGGAATCCGGCTTTTCGCACATTGCTGAAATAGCGCTGGAAAGAGGGTTTTTGTTTATCCTCAACCAGGGCCTGGATGGGCATTGAGAGCAAGACATCACTCCTGTAGCCGTAGGCTTCAATGGCACGTTCATTGGCGTCCAGGATACGGCCGTTGCCGGCGCTGACAAGAATGATGTCATTGGCATTGCGGCTCAGGATTTCATATTTGTTGCGGAGTTTTTCATTCTCCAGTTCTTTCCGGATTTCCAGAGCCTCAAAACGGGTGCGCTGGCGAAGCCACCAGATCCAGATGGCGTAACCGGAGGCAAGAATGAGCCCCAGGGCCATCAGGGTGGAGATGAGGGCCAGGTGACGTTGTGGGGCCAGAAATTCTTCAATGTCGATCTTCGAGATCATGATCCAGGGCATGCCGGGGATTTCGCGCATGACAGCCAGAACAGGAACGCCGCGGTAATCCACGGATTCGAAGAAGTCGTGATTCCGGTTGAAGATGAGTGCGGAGGGAAGGGTCAGCTTGTCTTCCGCCATCCGGTCGGCCAGAAGTTTTCCCGGGCGGAAACGCAGATCATTCAGGTAGGTGACCTGACGGCCTTCCTTGCGGACAATCAGCGTTTCAGCGCTTTCACTTGGTGATGGCCATGTCTGGGTGAGGGGGAAAAGGAAGGAATCTGGATTGATTTTGGCCAGGAGGATTCCTGTGGTTTCCGTTTTTCCGGTGTTATCCTGCAATGTGAGGGGGGCCGCCAAACTCATGCAGGCGATGTTGCCATGGCAGGGGAAAATGTCGGAAACCAGGATTTCCGAAGTGTTCAAGGTTTTTTCTGCCAGGGCCAGTTCTTCGGCTTGCAGGGGCGCGGACGAAACGGTTTTGGAGGAAAGGAGGGGGACAAGTTCAGGGGTCAGGAGGATGATTTCGTGATATTCATAATTCTTCCGCAGGTCGGAAAGCCATTTTTCCAGCTTCTGGCGTTCCGAATTGTCGGGGTGTCCGCCGCTTATCCATTCCTTTGCGGCAGCGGACACAAAAGGATTTTCACCAATCGCCCGCGCGTCGTTGCGGATATCTTCAAGCCAGTTGCCGAGCTGGATGGATTTTAATCCAACCACGCTGTTGAGTTCGTTCAATTTTTCGTTTGTGAGGTTGTTTTTTTGAAAGGCGTTGAACGTGAGGGTGCCGCCTGCAAAAAGGCATGTCAGAAGCAGGTAAATTCCCAAAAATGCCCGTGCATCCTTGCGCATTGCGGGGAAATGAAAGCTCGGAAATTTTAATTTAACATCCATCATGGAAGGATCATGCACCCAAAATCATATTGTTTTCTTAACAAAAAGCAAAAAAGACAGGGTATTTTTGCCAAAAGGGTTGCAAAGGGCCTTTTGCCTATGCCAGACTACCGGCATCAGAACCATGTGGCCTCTTCATGCCGTCTGCCTTCTTGGGTGGTCAGGCTCGCGAGGATCAAGCATCTCAACGTTGGGAGTGGTTTATGGGTTATATCTATTACGATACGGAAACCACTGGCCTTGCCAAGGAATTCGATCAGATATTGCAGTTTTCTGCCCTGCTTACCAACGATGATACTGTTGAAATCAACCAGATTCTTGATGAAATTAACCTGCGTTGCCGACGATTGCCTCATGTGGTGCCAGCGCCCAGCGCGATGCAGAAGACCAGATTGTGGCCGTCTCATATTGAAAATGCAGAATTTTCGCACTACGAGATGATGAAAAGGATTCAGGATTGGGTAACCAGTCATGGATCCTCTGTTTTAAAGGGCCACAACATCATCGAGTTTGATGAAAAACTCCTGCGTTACGGGTTCCTGAAGAGCTTGCTGCCGCTTTACATGACCAATACGGGCGGGAACCAGCGGGGGGATACCCTGAAAGTGGCGCATGCCGCATACCTCTTTGCGCCCAAGGCCGTTTTTTCGCCGCTTTACAAGAACAAAAAAGGCAAGGATTACCGCTCCTTCAGTTTGGGCGCGCTGATTTCTGCGAATCGGATCAGGGGTGACCTTGATAATGCCCATGACGCCATGGCTGATACGCATATGGCCCGGAACCTGGACCTGTTCCTGCGCCAGAACGCCCCCCATGTCTGGGAACGCATGTACCTGAACCAGTACAAGGTGGATGTGCAAAGTTTCCTGGAAGAGTCACAGAACTGTGTGTATGGCCAGTTTGTCCACGGCAAGGTGTATCCGCGGGTTGCCGTGCCCATTGGAGTCAATCCCATAAGGGAGACGGAATACGCGGTTTTTGATGTCCTGAAACATGATCCGGAAACCTATGAGAAGTTTTCGGTGGCTGAGCTGGCTGATATCATGATGGGAAGCAAGAAACCCATTTATGTCGTGCCGATGAACAAACAACCCATTCTCGGTCCGCTTGAGTGGTATCCGCCCTATGTTGGAACGGGGCTGGGGCCGGATCAGAAACCACTCACCGATGAAGACAAGCAGCGCATCCAGGAACGTACGGCATATTTGCAGGGCAATTTCAAGCTGCGCTGGAAGATCAAGTTGGCCATGCAGTTGCGCACGCAGTACTATGAGGAAATATCCAGGAAGCAACAGCAGGATTTCGCCCAGCTTGTGGCCAGGGAAACCACGCCGGATTCGCCTGTGCCGGGCATCCAGAAAAAAATGGTTCTTCCGGCGGGCGGGATTGATCGCATTACCCTTGAGCAAAAGCCGCGGCAGAGGTCGTTGGGAGCTTCATCTGCGGGCGGCCAGAACCAGAAACCGGCAAATGAGCTGAAATTTTTGCCGCGGGCAAAAGATCCCATCCAGTCTTTTTGCCGGAACACGCTGGATCGGCGATATGCGGTGCCTCTCAGGAATGTCGGGCCTGAGGACGCCAAACGCCTGCGTATTTTCCGCGATGAAAAAACAAGCTGGGATGAGCGTGGCAAGCTGGTGGAGGCGTTTGAGCATCGGTCGCTGAAACGTATGGCGGCGCTTGAGGTGTTTACCCAAAGCCCTGAAAGCTTGACCCCCTTCCGGCGGGATGTCCTGTCGCGTTGGGCAAGTTTTTGCATGCGCAAGACCCAGCCGGAGATCAATAGCAGTTTTGAAGACCATATTTATGATGGTTTTCCAAGCCCGGCCGACATGCAGCGGATGTTTGTGTTCCATGATGAGAAAACGACATGGGAAAAACGGGCGGACATGATCGGCCAGTTCGAGAAGCCGCATTACAATGAAATTGCCGCCCTGATCGTTTATTCCGAAAACCCGGGCAGCTTGCCGCTCCAGCAGCGCAACGACATCGCCAAGTGGATCCATGAGCGTATAACCCGTCAGGAAGAATTGACGAGGGAATATGAAGAAAAGGTGCGGGAGTTCCTGACAGGCAATATCCATGAACGGATAGACATGGTGGGAACCCTTGAACGTGGCGATTTCAAGTATGTCGATTTTTCGGCATTCAACAACATCATGGCCGTGGTGTCCATGATGGATGCATCGCCTGAAATGCGCGAGCTTTACATGCCCCAGGTTGAGAGCTGGTGTGGTTCCTATGGAAACGAGTCCGTCGAGAAGTTTATCGGTACATATCGGACCCGGTTCATTGGTCCGGATGATGCGCGCAGCAGTTATAAGGATCCCACGAGCCGGATACGCCACATGACGGTTGGAAAGGCCCTTGTCGATGTCCTGTTCCTGAAGTATGAAGGGGCGTATGAGGTTCTGGATCTGGAACGCAAAATCGCCGAGGTTCGTTTGACCAAGCCGGATTCGCCTGATCTGGTCAAAATGACAAAACAGCGGGACCAGAAGCGCAAGGCTTGGGAAAGCAAACAGCCCCAGATCAATGCAATCTTTGAATATATCCTGGATTTGAGCAAGGAGCCGGAAATGGCAGAAGCGACAGTTCTTTTTGAATCGAAAATTGCCGATCTTCCCGAAAACCTCAAGGCGCATATCCAGCCGCATTTGCCCGAGCAGTTGCGGGGCGAAAACCGCATTCCGCTGGATGTCCTCCTTGGTGCCCTGGTGACGCAACTGGAAGCCCAGTCCACTTCTCAGGCCCCATCGGAAAAGTCCCCCCTTCCTGGTGGCGAAATTCCGCAGTCGGATATTGTGGTGCCCGTACCGGACATGCAGGTGGCGGAAGAAAAACCGGCAGAACCGGTGCCCCAGCCAGCACCGCCAGTCCGCAAGCCGCGCAAGCCAAAAACTGCGCCGCAGCCGGTATATCGGCCCCGTCCCATGCCGGATCACTTGCTCTGATTTGATGCAGCAGGGGACATTTTTATCTTTTTGAATTTTGGGGATACGGCATGGTCTCTCCGGCTCAACCTTTTCTTGTCATTCTCGTGACGGGAGACGCACAGTTGCCAGCCGAAGTGCTGGCCCTGCTGCCGGAAGGTGTGCTGGTGGTTTCGGAAATGCTGCAAGGGATGCTTGAGGCAGAGCAGCGCCTTGCGGCCTGTTCCGATCTCCTGAATGAAAAGGCGCTGGCCTTGCTATCTGCCATGAGTCCCCCCTGTCCGGCGGGTGGTGATGTGCCGCTGCCATGGCCGGGAAGGCGTGGGGATTTTCCGTTTGTCCGCAAAAGGGCTGACCAGGAGGCGCAGGTGCGTGCCTTTACAAATCGCCAGCTTCGGCGAGGTTCCTCAGCCGGTAAATGTGTTCCAGCGCCTCGCGGGGGGTAAGGGTATCCGGTTCCAGTTCCAGCAAGGCTTTTTCTGCCGCCGAAGGTCCCGTGTCTTTGGCGGTTTTGTTTTGTCTGGCCGCCATCATGCTGGAAAAGAGCGGCAGGTCACCTGAAAGTTTGGCGATCGCGCTGGATTGTTCTCCGCTTTCCAGGGTTTCCAGAATGTCTTTCGCCCGGGCGATGACGGGTTTGGGCAAACCGGCCATCTGCGCAACATGAATGCCATACGAACGGTCAGCAGTGCCTTCTCCCACTTCATGCAGGAAAATGATCTCGCCTTTCCATTCCTTGATGCGCATGGTGTGGCAGGACAGGGCGCGCAGCTTTGCCGACAAGGTGGTGATTTCATGGTAGTGGGTGGCAAAAAGGGCGCGGCAGCGGTTGATGTCGTGTAAATGTTCCAGAGTGGCCCAGGCGATGGAAAGACCGTCAAAGGTGGCGGTTCCGCGTCCGATTTCGTCCAGGATGACAAGGGAACGTTCCCCGGCCTGGTTGAGGATGGCGGCCGTTTCCACCATCTCCACCATGAAGGTGGATTGGCCGCGCGCAAGGTCATCTGCTGCGCCCACACGGCTGAAAAGGCGGTCCACAATGCCAATGCGGGCCTCTGCCGCAGGGACATAGGACCCTGCCTGCGCCATGAGGACAATCAGGGCCACCTGCCGCAGGAAGGTGGATTTTCCTGCCATGTTGGGGCCTGTCAGCAGCCAGATGCGGTCGTCTTCCGAGAGCTGGCATTCATTGGCAATGAAAGGGCCCTCATGGTTTTTGGCCAAGGCATGTTCAACCACCGGATGTCGCCCGCCGGAAATCTCCAGAACCCGGCTGTTTTCCAGATGCGGGCGGCTGTAGTTTTTTTCCGCCGCGAGTTCGGCAAGCGCCGTGGCGACATCCGTTTCGGCAATGGCTTCAGCGATGTTGCGGAGGCTGCCTGCCAGAACAAGCACTTCTGCGCAAAGGTCAGCGAAAATGGAGACTTCAAGGGCAATGGCGCGATCGGCAGCTTCCGAAATGCGGCGCGCGAGGTCGGAAAGCTCAACAGTCGTGAAACGCACCGAGCTGGAAAGGGTTTGCCGATGGATGAAAAGACCGCCTTGTTCGGCGCTTGTCATGCGGTCGGCATGCGTGGGCGTAACGTCAATGTGGTAGCCCAGGATGTTGTTGTGCTTGACCTTGAGAGAGGATATCCCGGTCGTTTCCGCATATTTTGCCTGCAATCCGGCAATCAGGCGGCGGCTTTCATCGCGCAGGGTGATGTATTCATCCAGCGTGGTGTCATATCCGGAGGCGATGAATCCCCCGTCCCTCGCCATGAGAGGCGGTTCCGGCTTGAGGGCCTGGCGCAATTTTTCCGCAAACGGGGAAAGCGCCCCGGAATGGGCCACCTGCAAGCTGCGGGCTGCGTCAGCAAGATGCTCCGGTGCCGGGTTTTCAAGGTTTTCCGAGGCGAAGCTTTGGACGATCTGCGTGTGCAGATGACCTGCTTCCTCAAGGCCCTCCCGCAGGGCGATCAGGTCTCTGGGGCCGCCCCGGCCCAAGGCCAGGCGGGAGAGGGCGCGTTCCATGTCAGGGCATGCGCGCAGGCTGGCACGGATGCTGTTGCGGATATTCGGGAAAGTCAGGAAATGGGCGATGGCGTCCAGCCGTCCTTCAATCTGGTGCGGGGAGGTGAGGGGCGCGGCAATGCGGTCTGCCAACAGGCGCGCGCCTGCAGCTGTCAGTGTGCGATCAATGACGGAAAGCAGGCTGCCTTGCCGTTCTCCGGAAAGGGTACGGGAAATTTCCAGATTGCGCCGGGTGGCTGGATCAATCTCCAGCACGGCACCGGAAGCAAGGTGGGCGGGCGTGGCAAGCTTGGGAACCTGGCCCTTCTGGGTGAGTTCGATATAATCAAGCAAGGCACCAGCGGCCGACATTTCCGCCCTGGAAAAGCTGCCAAAGGAATCCAGCGAGGCCACCCCGTAAAAATCTGTCAGGCGATGTTTGGCATTCTCGCTGTCAAAGCGGCTGGGCGGCATGGGCGTCAGGCGCTTGTCGAAAATGGAAAGTCCCGGCAGGTTCTTGTCGAAAATCCCTTGTGAAAGCAGGATTTCCCCGGCGTCAATCCGGCCAAGGACTGCAGGAAGTTCTGAAACTTCAAAAGGTTGCAGGAGAAAAGCCCCGGTGGAAAGATCCACCCAGGCAGCGCCCCATGCGCCTGAAACCTCAGCAATGGCGGCAAGGTAATTGTGGGTGCGGGCGTCCAGGAGCGCATCTTCTGTCAGTGTGCCGGGGGTTATGATGCGCACGATATCGCGGCGGACAACGGATTTTGCGCCACGTTTCCTGGCTTCGGACGGATCTTCCATCTGTTCGCAGATGGCCACCCGGAATCCCTTGCGGATGAGGCGCAGGAGGTAGTTTTCATGTGAATGTACGGGAACGCCGCACATGGGGATGTCTTCCCCCAGATGCTGGCCCCGTTTGGTCAGGGCGATATCGAGGGCCTGGGAGGCATTGATGGCATCGTCGAAGAACATCTCGTAGAAGTCGCCCAGCCGGTAGAAAAGCAGGCAATCCGGATTGGCGCGCTTGATCTCGAGGTATTGCACCATCATGGGTGTCGCTTCGGACATGGGGGGTGTCAGTCCTTGCGAAGGCTGGCGTGGATATTGGTGGCACCGGCCTTTTCAAGAATGCTGGCCGCCAGGGTTTCCTGTTCCGGGTTTTCGGCATAAACCCAGAGGATGACACCGCCAGCCTCAAGCGCCCGGGCGAATTCGCCAGGTTTCGGATGGCTGACCAGAGCTTCAATATAGTCCTTCGCCGCCATGCCAACCATGCCGGTTGCGATGATGCCGCCCAGAATGGCCGTGATGGGGCCGCCAACCACCGCAATCAGGCCTGCGGTGGCCAGGGGAAAGGCGTAGGTCATGGGGATATCAAGAGCGGTTGTTGCGGTTTCTTCCATGTCCTTCATGCGGTCGCCCTGGGCTACATCGGGCGTCTCGTGACTGGAGAGAAGGCTGATGTCGCTATGGTCAAACCCCGCATCCAGCAGGGCTTTCATGCAGGCATCAAGACGATCCTTGCTTGCCAGCAGGCCCACAATTTCGTGGCGTTTTTTTTGATCCGTCATGACAATCATACTCCTGTTGAACCGAAACCGCCCGTGCGGCTGGTGGAATCAAGGCTGTCCACAGGAACCCAGGCCACGGAGGTAAATCGGGTCATGACCATCTGGCCAATGCGTTCGCCGCGGTTGATGGTGAAGGGTTCCTTGCCGAAATTGGCAAGGATGATCTTCATTTCGCCGCGATAATCGGCATCGATGGTGCCAACGCCATTGAGGACAAAGATGCCGTGGCGCATACAAAGTCCTGAGCGTGCGCGGATCTGGACCTCGAATCCGGGGGGAATGGCGACGGCAAGCCCTGAGGGAACAAGCGCGAAGTTTCCGGGCTGGATGGTCACGGGTTCGTTTTCCGGAATGGCAGCGAAAAGGTCCATGCCGGCGGAAAGATCGGTGGCATAGCTGGGAAGCGGAAGATCACCAAGGTTTGGCAGGCGCATGACCTTGAGTTCAACGGCAGGTTTGTCTGTCATGAAAGCTCCTTTGGAGGCTTATGGGAAAACATGCCCATGGATAGCATTTCCTGCCGGAAGTTTCCAGCTTATCTTCTTGTGAAAAAAAACGGGGATGGGGCGTGTTTTGCAGGTGCAAAACATGAGCTGTCCTTTTTGCGCGGAAATTCGGGGAGGATGGGCGTGTTGCAGGGATTGCGCTTTCTGGAATCCCCATCTATATTGATCAAAACACTTGGCTGTTTGGGGATTTTTATGGCGAACATGATTTTGACGGTTATCGCGGTGGCCCTGGTTGCAATCATTGTTGTTGTCGGGGTTTTTTATGGCGGCATGATGTTCAGCTCATACCAGGCGGAAGCGCAAGCTTCACGGCTTATCAGCGAGGCTGAGCAGATTGCGGGAACGGTTTCCATGTATGCCAATGAGCAGCATGAGCTTCCCACCTACCTGACCGCTCTTGTTGAAAAGGATTATTTCATGGAGACCCCGGCCAAGGGCGTCAATACCCGCTGGAAACTCAGCAAGGGGTATGCTGTAAACGCCATTGGTTCCGGAACGCCGATTCACCAGAGTTGTCTTTCTGCGCGCAAGCGGTGGGGGTTTGATGCCGAGAAATATTGTGCGGATGCGGAAGCCGCAGGGTGCAGCCCCAGTTCAAATGTGGCACCGGAAGGCTGCAACAAGCACTGTATGCGCACTTGCTATGATCCTGAGGACATGTCCCGCTGGAATCCTCAGTTGAACCAGGATGATCCCTGCTGCATTGACAATTCGCAAGATACGTCGATTGCAGATCCCGTGTTTCCCTGACTTGAATTGAGGTTTTTCCAATGCGCAGCATTCTGATTGTCCTGTCTCTGGTTCTTTTTGCATCCACAGTCCATGCGGCGGAATCCGCCCGTATGGAACATGTCTTCCGCAGGCGGATTGAAATCTGTCTGGCCTGGGGCGGATGCGATGAGGATGGAGGAACGGTTCCTGTTGCCGGGGCACCGGTGATTTCACCGATTTCTGACCAGCGCATTGCCCGCAATGCCATGGCGGGGCCAGTGGCATTTGCCATCAGTGATACGGATACGGCGCCGGATTCCATTTCCGTCAGTGTCACGGCGGATGATGGCACGCTGCTGCCAGCCTCCGGCATCAGCCGGTCGTGCGTGACCGGAAGTTGCACCATGTCCCTGTCTCCGGCTTTTAATGAAATCGGACAGACTTCGGTAACAGTTTCGGCAAGTGATGGCAGCCATGTCACCAGCCGCGTGTTTTTGCTGAGGGTCCTTGATGCAACGGCGCCTTACATCGGGTCCATTGCAGACCAGACCGGACCGGTGAACCTGCCTATGGGGCCTATTGGTTTTGTTGTGGATGATTTTGACAGCGATCCGGCGACATTGTCTCTCAATGCCGTTTCGGGAGATGATGCCCTTGTGGATTCCGGAGATATCAGTTTTGGAGGCGTTGGTGCATCCCGTACCATGATTCTCCAGCCACAGTTGGGTGCGCGCGGCGTTGCCCAGATTGTTGTGAGCGCCACGGATATGGATGGCAATACGGGCCTGCGCACCTTCTTTGTCCGGATTGGCACCGCGCCACAGATTTCCGCCATAGCGAACCAGACAACCAATGCCGGCACGGCCACATCCCCCATTGCCTTTACCGTGAATGATGATGGTGGCGCCGACCTTGTTGTGGTGTCTGCCCATTCTTCAGACCAAGCGATTTTGCCGGATGCGGGGATTGCCCTTTCCGGCAGTGATGAAAATCGCAGCCTGATGGCAACGCCCACGACGCAGACAGGCGTCGTGACCATTACCCTCACAGCGAGCGATGGCACGGAAGAGGCTGTGACGTCTTTTGACCTGAGTGTGGTTGAGGGGGGCACGGCCCCCTGGATTTCAGCGGTTTCCGACCAGTATACGCCTATTGATACCCCCATCCAGGTTGCTTTCCAGATTGGCGATGATGATGGTGTGGATCCTGCCCATCTTGCGGTTTATGGCTATTCGACGGATACCGATCTTGTTCCCGGCATCACCGAATGGGGGGATCTTGATGTGGTTTGCGATGCTGCGGGATCCTGTCTCATGGATGTGGAACCTGCCGCCGGGGTGGAAGGTTATGTTACCTTGTGGATTTACGTTGATGAGCAGGATGATCCGTATGAGTGGGCAGAACGTCCGTTCACCTTGTTCATCCTCGGCGATGGTCCGCAGATCAGCGATATTCCGCCGCAGGCCACGCCCATGAACACGCCGCTGGGGCCGGTGGCATTTTCTGTGGCCGACCTGCCCGCGCCGATGAGTGTCCATTTTTCGGTCACATCATCGGATGAAGGGATCATTGCCGCATCCTCGGTCAGCTTTGGCGGCTCTGGGATGGAATGGTTCCTCAATCTTGTTCCGGTGATGGATGCCAGCGGTGATGTCGATATCACCGTGTTTGCTGCCGACGATGATGGCAACGAGGTTTCCACAACTTTCCCGGTGCGGGTGTTTCCGGTGGCGGATTGCACGCCCGCCATTTCTGTGGCGGATGTAGAAGCTACGCCGTCCTGTGGGGAAGGTTGGGAAGAACCTGTGCTGGCTCCGATTGTCGTGACGGATCCCTGTGGGGGCAATCCGTCCATGCCTTACCGTTCGGACTGGTGGGATATGCCAAATGGAGCATATGTCCAGGTGTCCCCAACCAGCATTCCCCAACTTTTTTCTGATGTTTCCAGATCGTTTGCCGAGGATGGCGAGGGCAATACAGATTATGACAGTCCCCTGGTGCGCATGATCCCTGTGGACACTGGTACTGGGGATGGGTGTTGGGCGGGAGATGCCGATTTTACGTTGACCTATGACAACGGTTATGGAACAGCCACCGATAGCTTCCATGTACGCGTGAATGGTTATGAATTTGTGGATACCGAACCTCCGGAGATGACCGATATCGGTGAGTTGGATAACAATACGGTGTTCATGGGCAAGGACACGCCGGTAACCCGGAATTTCCAGGTATCCGACAATGTGACGTCGCCTGAAAATATCGTGTTTTACCTAGATATCATAGAAGCCGATTATTTTGATCTGGCAACGGGAATCGTCTGGGATTGTCCATCGTCGGGGAATTGTGAGATCACCCTGACGCCAAAGACTGGCGTCGTGGGGGAAACGGATTTCCGCATCAATGCCGTGGATGAAGCCGGTAATGAATCCTACCAGTATGTGCGCGTGAGCATCACGGAAGGCGGACCGAATTATCCGCCTGTGGTTGTCGGAAGCATTCCCGACCAGACAATCATAGCCCTCATGCCGTTCAGCTATACGGTGGATGCGGGCATCTTCAGCGATCCTGAAGGCCAGCCTCTGACCTACTCCATCGATGTCAATCCTGACTGGCTGTATTTTACGCCTTCCAGCATGCTGCTTTCCGGTGTTCCGGCGCGGTCGGATGTTGGAACCCGTTATGCTTACGTCATGGCAACCGATGATGCGGGACAAAGTGAAACAGCTCCCGTGCGCCTGACTGTGCTTGACAACCTGCCACCCACCCTGTCTGTGCTTGCGGATACCACGACGGAAGCCGGAGTTGTCACGCCGGAATTTGTCCTTACTGTGGGAGATGACCATACGGCTGCGGATGATCTTGTGCTGATGGCCACGAGTGACCGTGAGGACATTGTTTTATCGTCATCCGTTGCTTTTGGTGGCTCGGGAACCAGCCGGACCATTTCTGCGCTCCCTGTGGCGACCAAGAGTGGCATGGCCAACATTACCGTGGCGGTGATGGATGGGCAGGGGCAGACCACAACCAGGAACTGGGTGGTCAATGTCACCAAGCCTGTTGGCGCACTTGACAATCCGCCCAGCATCACCGACGTGCCGGATGCCACGGTGGCCAGTTCCGCCACCACAACGGTTGCCGGCATTTCCGGCGTTTTCGAGGTTGATGATGACTGGACGTCCCGTCAAGACTTGGCTGTTCAGGCATTTTCAGCCAACACAGGGGTTCTTCCAAACACCAACCTTGTGCCGATCGTTGAGGACCTCGATCCGGTTGGCGGCAAGCGCCGCCTGCGGATCACGGTTCCAGTGGCCGCATCGGGAAGTGTCAGTGTCAATGTCCGCGTCATCGACAATGCGGCACAAACCGCAGAGGATCCCTTTATCCTCACCATGGGGGGCGTGGCTTCGGAATGCTCAACACCAACCATCACGGATATTGTGACGCAAACGGTTTACAAAAACCAGCCTGCCTGCCAGAATCCAGCTGATATGCCTCTCTGGAAGGAATATCTTGTGGATGTTTCCGATGCGGTTTATGCGCCACAGGACATCACGGTTCTGGTAAGCGATGCCGATGCCCTGATCGAGGAAGCCAAGGTGGAAGTGGTGGATGCCAACACCCGGCGCGTCAGTATCCGTTCTCTGGATGATGGGAATATCGGAAATGCCAATTTTACGGTGGCAGCCACCAATACCTGTGGCGGCATCAATGAAAAAACGTTCATCCAAAGCTACCAGATGGCGTCTGGCTGTCCGAACCCGTCTGATTTATGGGCAACCAGCTACACGGTGCCAAACATTAAATATCTCCGTGTGGATGGATTCGGTGGGCTTGGAGAATATTATCTTGGGGAATGGTACCAATCCATCCTGTTTGCCCCCTCGTTTGAGGATTCGGTTACCCATGAAGGGTTGCCGGCCACGATTTCCTATGACTACCTTCTGGATACAGACATGTCGGATGATGTCATCAACTGGCGCCTTGCGCATGACTATCTCAAAATTACGACTTCCGTTTGCGGAGATCCGCATGGTGTCGGCGCCGGCATATCCGAGGGCGGATCTGGCCGGAACAGGCGGTTCATTGCCTCCCCGGTGAAGCTGAACCGCAAACTTGGATGGATGGACGTCTGTCTGCGGGTGGAGGATGCTTCCTACAAGGATGCCATGGGACGTCCGCTGGTCATCGAGAAGACGACGAAATGGGGACAGACGACGGCAATTGCCGGTTCCTCGGGCCGCCGTTCCTTTGATGTGTCTTCCGCAGCCGCACTATGGGAAGACCAGACCGTGAACTTGCGCCAGAATCCACCTAACCAAGCAACGTTCGAGCTCCCGTTCAACCGAGATTACAAGATGGGTGGCATCTTCGTGAAGCAGTATGTCTTGCCGCCCAGCGAGCCGCCGACATCTGTGTCAATTACACTCAAGGAAGTGGCGACGGGCCTCGAGCACGGCCCGTTCACGCTCGGACGGGATCCGGCGTGGACGCCGTCCAACTGTACGGCAGACTGCAGCCAGGATGTCCTTGATGACCTGGCAAGCTGTACATCGGATTGCACCTTTGGCTACCCGACAAGCTGCCGTGCCGATTGTCCGGTAACATATCAGGGAGATGGAAAGGCGCCAACCTGTCTGTCGGACTGCAAGCCGAATATCGTGGAATACAGCAATCCCGATGTTGGGTATGTGTTTGGCATCCCCTGCCTGACGCCGACCTGCAACAACAATCAGGATGCCTGGGTGGAAATCCACAGTAGCGGGCAAGGTAATTGGGCTTATTTTCCGGAAAACGAGGGGTATGGCATTCTTGTCCTCAATGCCTGGCCGATGGGCGGGGAAAGCAATCCGCCTTATTCCGTGACTCCGAATCCGGTGGCGCCGATTTCGCCATCGGTGGGTGACCAGATGTGGGTGGATGAATTCTAAGAGGGCCTTATCTGCGCCATCCCGTGTGGATGGCGCAGATGCCACCCATCAGCGTTTCATGGTGAACCGTGCCAAAGCCGGCTTTTTCCATCCGGCGCGCAAGGTTTTTTGCATCCGGGAATTTGCGGATGCTTTCCACAAGATATGCGTAAGCTTCCCTGTCTTGCGCCACGGCTTCACCCAAGGCCGGAATGATGTCTGCACTGTAAAGGTCGTAAGCCGTTTTCAGGAGCGGATGTTCCGGCATGGAAAATTCAAGGCAGGCAAAACGTCCGCCCGGTTTCAATGTGCGGTGGATCTCTGCAAGGGCATCATCCATGCGGGAGACATTCCGCAAACCGAAGGCAATGCTGGCTGCATCAAATGTCTGCGCATCGAAGGGCAGACATTCCGCATTGCCTTCCACCCATGAAATGGGGGCCATCATCCGGCCTTTGTCGAGTTGGCGTTTTTGCCCTTCCTCAAGCATGGCGGGGTTGATGTCGCAGACCGTGACGTTTGCTCCCGCATCCGCAAGGCGGAAGGCGATGTCGCCAGTGCCGCCAGCGAGGTCAAGAATGGCCTCGCCCGCACGTGGATGGATTTTACGCACGAATGCGGCCTTCCACAGGCGGTGCAGGCCCAGGGACATGAGGTCGTTCATCAGGTCGTAGTGTGGGGCGACATCTTCAAAAACACGCCCAACCCGCCGGGTCTTTTCTTCAGGAGTGGTCGGCTGGTTGCCAAACCAGTTGCCTTCCGGATTTTTCATGCAAGGAATTCCCGGGTTCTGGCAAGGGTTTCGGCAAGACCAATCCGTTCGACAGGGACGCCCGCCGGGAAGGCGGAAAGGAGGCGGGAAGGGGTTGCGGCATCGAGCATGATGAAAACGCCACGGTCATCCTGCTTGCGGATAAGCCGTCCGAAAGCCTGCTTGAGGCGGAAACGGGTTTCCATGTCATCCCAGGCCTGTCCGCCAAAGGCGGCCTTGCGGGCCTTGTGCAGCAGGGAGGGACGTGGCCATGGAACGCGGTCGAAAACGATGAGGCGCAGGGCTTTGCCGGGAACGTCGATTCCATCGCGCACAGCGTCTGTGCCCAGAAGGCAGGCGTTGCCGTCGCTGCGGAAAATATCCACAAGTGTGGCGGGATCCAGCGGATCAACATGCTGGGCATAAAGAGGCAGGCCCGCAGCCTCCAGTGGTGCAAGAATGCGGCGATGGCAATCCCGCAGGCGATGGATGGCGGTGAAAATGCCGAGCGCTCCGCCCTGGGAAGCGAGGAACAGTTCCCGGAAGGCCGCAGCCACTTGTGCGGCATCTGTCTTGCGCACATCCCCGACAATGAAAACCCGGCTGTTTTCAGCGTAAGGGAAAGGCGAAGGAACTTCAGCGCGCAGGGCTGGTGTTGAAAGGTGGATGGTTCCGGTCAGGGCTTCCGCAGCTTTCCAGTCCGCATCCGTATTGTCGGTGGTATCTGTCAGGGTTGCCGAGGTGATGACAGCGCCTTGCGCTTTTTTCAGCACGATTTCCGCAAAGGGTCGGGAAGGATCAAGATGGCGGCGGAAAAGTCCGCAATCCGTTTCGTGCCCGCCGTCCCGCAGGATGGCGATCCAGTCCACAAAGCCTTCGCTGGGGCCTTCCTTGAGGGTATCCAGCATGTCCATGAAGGCAAGGATGATGGAGGCCCGTCGCTTGAGGCCGCTGGCAGCGCCATCAATTCGTCGCCGGGCATCGGAATCCAGATCTGCCGCATCATCATCCAGTTTTTTTTCAAGGCCGCCAGCCAGCAAAAGCATGGGTCTTGAAAGACCGGACAGGGCGGCATGCAGGTATCCTGCAGATGTCAGCAGATCTGCTGAAGCCGGATGCGGTGGGGTCTCCAGGTCAAAAATGCGGCCTTCCGTTTCACTGTTGCGGGCCAGAACCTGTTGGCGCAGGGCCATGAGGAAGGTTTCCGCCGCCCCCCTGGGTTGCCCCGCTTCCAGATGGGCATGCCAGCTTTCGGAAGGCAGGGCGGATGCGCCGGCAATCAGGTCGATGAGGGCATCCGCGAGTTTTTCATCTCCAAGGAGAAGGTCTTCAATGCGGCGGCGAAGGCCGCGTGCCCGGCTGGCGGCGGCATTTTCAGCGCCAATGAGCCATCTGCGGAGTTCCAGCATTTCCAGGGCGGAAAGGTTGAGATCGAAAGCCGTGTCGGCAGCCGCAAAAATGTGGTGGCCTTCATCAAACACATAACGGGCAGGCAGGTTTGCCGCATTTTCCCCGTCCGCCATGCCGGCCTGGTTCATGGCCAGGGCATGGTTGGCAATGACAATGGTGGCCGAGCGTGCCTTGCGGATGCTGCGTTCAATGAAACATCTGCGATAATGTGGGCAGGCGGAAAAGACGCATTCTCCACGTCGGTCGGCAAGGGCGCTGATCCGGCTCCGGCCAAAAAGGTCGCCCAGCCAGCCAGCCATGTCACCGCCCAGGTCACCATCCCTTGTTTCCATCAGCCAGCGGGCAATGAGGCCAAGGAAAACGGCGTTGCCGGCATGGCCTGCGGCATGAACCGCTTCTTCGTAATTGAGCAGGCAAAGGTAATTTTCGCGCCCCTTGCGGATGACGACCCGGCGATGTTTTTCCGTTTCGTCCGGGAAAAGGCGTGAAAGTTCTGAATCCACCTGCCTCTGGAGGTTTTTGGTGTAGGTGGAAATCCAGACCGGAGCCATGTTTTTTTCAGCCCAGAGGGTGGCCGGGGCAAGATAGCCAAGGGTTTTCCCAACACCGGTTCCAGCCTGGGCCAGCACCACATGCGGATTCTCTTCGCCCATGGGAGGAGCAAAGGCAGAACAGAGGGCGCTGCTGAAATCGGCTTGTTGCGGGCGGTCTTCCGGTGCGTTGGTTGCGGAATGATGGATATGGATGAGTTTATGCAGGCGTTCCCGCGCTTCTGATGGATCAACCGGCCAGCAGGATGGCGGTGGTGGCGGGCCGGCATCCTCCCATTCCGGAATGGGAATCCAGAGCGAATGGGAACGGCCTGGACTCAAGGTGAAGGGAATGGCATCCCCCCAGCCCCAGCCATTTTCGGCCATGACATGGGCAATGGCCAGAATGGCAGGCCCGGATTTTGCCAATGTGGCCAAAAGCGTTTCTGCACAGGATGTAAGGGCATCCAGCATGGCTTCCGGGGTTTCTGGGATGGGAAGCCCCATGGCTGCCGCGATACCGCGCGGGGTTGGGGCGCAAAAACGGGTGGGATGCACAAAGGCAAAAAGCTCAAGAATGTCGCGCCCGGAAGAGGGGGGAATCGTGCCCAGTTTGCGGGCAACACTTTTCATGTGGCAGGTGATCGGACGGCTGTTGCGCAGTTTTGTTGCGGCCTCAAGCCGGGAGAGTGTCAAGGTTTCCCCCTGTTCCGTACGCAGCAATGCGCCGCCGCCATGCGGAAGGAGGGCGGTGAAATGGTGCGTATGGGGCTGTTCAGGCGTGTGCATGGGAAAATGTATATCCACATGTCGGGCTGGCGTCCAGTAGAAGGAAAATGGTTAAGGTTTTTTCACTTTTTGGGGGGATGATGGGAAATTGGCATATGGGCTGGAAATGGGAGATGTCATGTCTGGATGGTTGGCACGCCTGATGGGTGAAGAAAACAAGGGCAAGACAGAAGTTGAAAAGCTTCAGAGGGAACTTGCCGCGAAAATTGTGGAATCGCCAGCCGCGCATGGGGATCTCATTCTTGAGCGATTGCGGGAAGCCGTGCGCCAGCATGATTTTGAGGTTCTTGCCCAGCCAGTGGTCAGCCTTCCCCAACGAAAGCTCAGGTTTTTTGAGCTTTTCAGCCGTTTGCGCATGCCGGTGGGGGAAGACCTGCTCCCGGAGGATTTCATTGGCGTGGCCGAGCGGGAAGGGTGGATTTCCACCATTGACAACCTCCAGCTCCTGCGTGCCATCCAGATGGTGCGCGATTTGCGGGGATTGCCGCAGGATGTCGGCTTTTTCTGCAATGTTTCTGCCCAAACCATCGGGGATGTCCATTTCATGGACCAGCTCATGGAATACTTGGCTGCATATCCGCGGATTGCCGTGCGCATGATCCTGGAATTTTCCTATGATGAACTTGCAGCTGTGGATGCTTCGGTTTCTCCGGTTTTCGCCCGGCTTTCCGCATCCGGAGTCCGGTTTTCCGTGGACCATCTCCCATCCTTCAGCATTGATTACGGGATGCTGATGGAGCGTCAGGTGCGCTTTATCAAGGCTGGCGCGGCCGCTTTGGTCGGGCTTGTCCAGAACAAGGAAGGCCTGGAGGCACTGGATACCCTGCGCTCGGAATTGATGCGGGATGGAATAGACCTGGTTGCCGACAAAATAGAAACAGACAAGGAACTCTTGGAAATCCTTGATATAAAAATTGATTTTGGCCAAGGATACCTTTTTGGCCATCCACGTCCTACCCAGGATGTCCTGTCCCGCTGATGCGGGGGATGCGGTTGGGAAAAGATTTTGGGTGAGCCTTGCGTTTTTTGCATGCCTGTCCTGCCGCTTAAGCACTTGCGTGGGGACAGGTTTTCCTTATAATCCATAAACGCTGGAAAAGATGGGGCCCGTGTGCAGGTTGTCCAGCCGGGCCAACGGCTTTTTTTCGAGGATGAAAACCATGGCCCTGCGCATAGCAAGCGTTCTGCCTTCCCGGAAACAGTTGCTGAAGTTTGCGTTTACCCCGCAACTTTCCGGCAATTTCCGCGGCCTGTCGCGTGTCTTCCTTGCGCTGGTGCAAACCTTGGCGCATGTGCTGGTGACATCCAGGCTGATTGAGCCGACACATCCGGTGTTCATGGGGCAGCTTGGCGGGCTGGAAGGCCTGGGCCGCATCATGGTGGACGCGGGCGCAAAGCTGGAGTGGAAACGCAAGGCCCTGCCGCAAATCCTCATCTATTTTTCTGTGGCCCTGCTCTTGGCCATGATGGTGGCCATGGTGGTCATCTCGATCAGCCAGCTTTTCATTTCCGTTGCCATGGCGCAAACCGCTGCGGCGGATGCGGGTATCCTTACCGCGACAAACGACAAGGCCCGTGACTGGCTGCTTTGTATTTTTCCAACAAATGCCAGTACGCCATGTCCTGCTTCCGTGGAAGGTGGCGCACAGCTGGAGCAACTAGCCAAGGCGATTGCGGCCATGCTGGCTTACTATAGCACGGGCTGTATGGTGTTGGCGGGGATCATTGTCGGTTATGAAGTGACGGCAATCGTTGTGGAAACCGCGAAGGAAGGCGTTCTGTTCGGCAGGCGTCACAATGAGTTGTGGGCGCCGATCCGCCTCGTTTTTGCCATTGCTTTGCTGACGCCGTTGCCTAATGGATTTAATTCGGGGCAGATTGCGGTGGTGAAATTTGCTACCTGGGGTTCCGGCTTTGCCAGCAATGTTTGGGGCGAATTCGTGACCAAGACATCAAACGCTGATTTTCTAACCAATACCACCATGGCCACCATGGGGCTTGATGCTACGGTAGAAGATGCAATCGAGAAACTTCTGGTTGCGGAAACTGTACGACAGGCCGTGTATGTGGAAGCAACAGTCAATCAGTCCGGGGGGACAATTTCCGTCGGACAGGTCACAACGCCGTGGATGGGAGGGGTTACGCAGACCACATCCAAATGGCTGGGGTTGAGTAGTTCAGAAAATGAAGTTTCCTATAAACAGATGCTGGATACAACCATCGTCAACCTCCCCTTGCCGAATTCGAGTGATCCATCCAAATATGACACCAAGCTGGCCATGAAGGTTGTGTTTCCATCTGTTGGTTCGGTGGATACCAAGTGGTTGGATAGTCAAGATATACAAAATATTTCATCTTTATCGATTAAGAGCAGCACAACTCATAAGACTGCTCTTCTTAATATTCTGCAGGATGTAAAGTTTCGGCAGATTGCATTGGAAATTGCCAAAAACAGCCTTGGAAATGCAGCTTTTAATCCACAGACCGTTACCAGTATTGTTTCAGCTGATAGATTTTGGGAACAAGTTGCGACTTATCGTAAATTCTGGAAGACCTCCATGGCCTCAGAGTTGCAGCGCTATCAGATGGCTACCAGCCAGAGCAAAAATGCAAGATACATGACGGAATGGGGTTGGGTTGGTGCAGGTGGCTGGATTTTGCAGCTTTCACAGCGTATCCAAGCTATCAAGAGTGCTGTGCAGGTCAAGCCGGATTACCAGCTTTTGGTTTCTCTTGATGCCTTGACGGATGTAAATGCATCCGTCAAGGAACAGGCTTTGGCCAAGGCAGCCTGGAGGGCTTCGGCCTGGCTCAAGGCGGCGGCAAATACGGTACCTTCAGATACGCTGTCGACCCAGTTGGGAGCAGAAATCATGGCGGTTCAGTCGGATGCCGCGACATCCGATCCTATTGCGGAAAAGTTCAAGAATGCCGACATGATGACCTATCTGTTCACCTATTTGCCTCAAAGCCTTGGGGAATCAGGAAATCCTCTGGTGGCCCTCATTGATTTTGGCTGGGTTATTCTCGGTGTGGCGGGCACTATTCTTGCGGCTGCGGCTGTTATCGGAGCTGATGGTTTCTGGGGTGGGATCATGTTTACGGCCTTCGTGCCGGTGTTCACATCCGGCGTTATTGTGGCCATCCTGTTTCCGCTGCTTCCCACGTTGCGTTTTGCCTTCGGCATGATGTCATGGGTGTTGGCCATTCTGGAAGCCGTGTTTGCGGTGCCGGTGGTGGCGCTTGCGCACTTGAGGACCGATGGAGCTGGTCTTATGGGGCCCATGGCGCAGTCAGCCTACATGCTCATGCTGCAAATTTTTGTGCGTCCCAGCCTGATGGTCATGGGCCTCATTGGCGGCCTGCTGGTCTTCAGTGTGACATTGCATATTGTCAACTTGCTGTTTTTGGTAGCGCTTACCGGCTATCCCAGCAAGTGGGGGGGGTATTACATTCTCGGTTTTGCATCGATTTTTATCTACGCATCCATGGTCATCACCATGGCCAACATGTGCTTCAAGATGATCGACATGGTTCCGGATACCATCCTGCGCTGGATTGGTGGCGGCGGCATGGCGGGCGTGCATGATGTCAGCTTTGTGCGCGGTACCATGCTCACCGCAGCGGGGACCTCGGCTGCAGTAGTCAAGGCGCACCGCGACGTCAAGGTGGCCCAGAAGGGTGAAATGAAGGCAAGGGCCGACAGGAAGGGTGCTGAAAACAAGGAAACTTTCATGGAGTTTTACACGAAAACGCATGGCGATCCGGAGACAGGGAAGATGCCGGTCACGCCAGAAGAGTATAAGGTTGCGCGTGAGAAGTGGGGGACTCTATTTGAAGAAACCGAGATGGAAAAGAACAAAAAACCGGAAGAGCGGAAGAATAATCTTGCCAAGACAATGGCCAGGCTTTCCGGTCTTAAGAAGACTGGCGCAGCCGCTCAGCTTGAAGGTAGTGTTGCTCCGGGTGAATCCCCGCTCAAGGGCAAGGGGCCGGAAGAACGTACTCTGCTTGAGGAGCGTTCCGAGGGCGGTAGCAAGATCACGGATCGTCCCAAAACAAAAGCGGAAACGGAGGAGTAAGGCGTCATGAACCTGTTCACGTCGCTGTTCCAGAAAAAAAATGCCAAACCGGAAGAAGGGGCAAAGCGTTCCCATCCGTTGGCCCGCTTCATGTTCAATCCTGAATTGGGGGGACTTGTTACATCGGTAAAGGATGTGTTCAACCTCTTTATCCAGCTCATCGGATACGTGTTTGTCATCGGCCAGCTGTTGCCGGCAAACCATCCTGTTTTTTCAGGCGATATCAAAGGATTTTCTGCCATTGGCGCCATGCTGGTGGATGCTTCCGCAAACCTGGAACTCAAGTGGAAAAAGGTTCACCAGATATTGCTGTTTTATGCCGTGGTCGGTCTGCTCATTTTTGCAGCCATGCTCATCCTGTCGGCTATCTTCAACCTGGCAATTGGTCTTGCTCATGCGCAAGAAGCCGGGGGGGGGGATGCCACCAGCATGTTTATGAGTTCAAAAGATCGGGCGGGGGAATGGCTTAAATGCGTTTTCCCCATGGATTATGCTGAAGATGGTACCGCCATTCCCTGTGCAGTGTCTGAAGGACGCGGACTTTATATGCTGGCGCAGGCAGTTGGTGACATGCTGGCCTTCTATGCCAAGGGCTGTCTGGTCCTGGCTGGCGTGATTGTTGGTTATACGACCATTTCCATTGTGGTGGAAGCCGCGCATGAAGGTGTGTTCTTTGGTAAGCGGCATAATGCGTTGTGGGCGCCGGTGCGCCTTGTTTGGGCGCTTTTGCTCCTCGTTCCTCTGCAGCCCTACAATTTCTCTCTCGGCCAGATTGCCATCATCAAGATTGCAGGTCTTGGTTCCGGCATGGCAACAAATGCCTGGGATGTTTTTATTGATAAGGCCTCAGCCTCGCAGGTGGCAACCATGGCGCGCATGGCGGATACGCCAGCCGTGCGCGGGCAGATTGCCAATGTTGTCCAAGCGGCCTTGGCAGCAGAAACGTGCGTGCAAAGCCTTTGGGTTTCCTATCGCACAGCACAGGTGCCAGGCAAGGAAGTAACTTTGCCTTATGTGGGGAATTACGCAGTGTCCAACATCAATGGTATCATGACTTATGGTACGCAGGTGGGGGATACTTTCGATGGGCAGTGGGATGGCCCGCCAACCATAGAAGGTCAGCCGCCCTTCAAGTGTGGTTCCTATGTGTTTGATGCCACAACCAACAATGATGAAGGTGTGTTGCAAAAAGCCGTCAACCTTGTGTCTTCCTCGAATGAAAATGAGGAGCTTAAGGCATCCATGCGCAAGGCGGCATTCAAAGCCAATCGGAAAGCGTTTGATCAAATGCTGCCGGAAATCCGCAAGATGGCACTGACGATTGCCAAGATCAGCATTGATCCCGTTTCTGCCGCCTATCATGATCCACGCGGACATATGCCAAAGGCCTCTGAATATGAAGCATTGATTGATAAATATGTGGCAACCCGCTTTTCCATCCTGCAGGCGGAGGTGGCCCCATTGGCTGCCAAGCAGAAGCAGAGCGGAGCGCTAAGCAAGGCTGGTGAGTATGGCTGGCTTGGCGCAGGTGGCTGGATGTTGCAGATCAGCCAGGCCACCAGCGTGGCTGAGCAAGCAATTACTTCCATGGTAAATGTGAACCTGTTTCCGGATGGGCTTAATCCGCAAGGCACCCTTTCCGTGGATAATAATTTTTCAGAAAAATCGCCTGAACGCACCATGTTCAGTGTGGTGCAAAAGGCTGTGTCGTGGACTTTGGCTGCAGAAGGGCAGTCAGATGTTTCCGAAGGCGGCGGTTCAAGTGCGAACGCCTCTGAATCATCACTTGAAAAGGTGCTTGGAGAGCGTTTCTATATCACCAAGGCGATGATGAATTATCTTGGCGGTAATGGCGATCCCTTCACGGCCGCGACGTCGCTTGGCTGGGCGCTGATTTACATGGCGATTGCAGGCCTTATTGGTGCTGGGTTGACAGGGGCGGGAGTAGCTATTCTGGATGCTGCGGATTCCATAACAACAGTTGGTCTGGCGACTGGGGCGGCTTCTTCCTTGACAGGGGTTGGCGCTGTTGTCGGTGCGCCTCTCGCAGGGATAAGCCTTGTTGGGAAAGGTGTTGTCGCGGGCATTAAATGGGGGTTCAAGAAGCTGGGGACTTCCGGTTCCAAGATCATTTCCATGCTTTCACTGGTCATCCTCATTCCAGGCATCATCTTGGCGGTGTATCTGCCGTTGTTGCCTACATTGCGGTTTCTGTTTGCCTTTACGGCATGGTTCCTTGCTGTGTTGGAGGCGGTGTTTGCGGTGCCAGTGGTCGCGCTCGCCCATTTGCGTACGGATGGTGCGGGGCTTGCTGGCCCCATGGGGCTCAAGTCCTATATCTTCCTGCTGCAGATATTTGTGCGGCCAATCCTCATTATCTGCGGCTTGGTGGGAAGCCTTCTGGTGTTCAATGTTACCGTACGCATCATCAACCTTCTGTTTCTGTTGGCCATTGGGAATTATGCCAACACCAGCAATCCCATCACGGGATTCCTGTTTTCGCTTGGAGCGTTGCTGATTTATACTTCCATGCTCTATACGTTGGCCAACATGTGCTTCAAGCTGATTGACAAGATTCCGGACGACATCCTGACCTGGATTGGTCAAGGTGGCATCAAGTATGGTCTCGATTCCAACATTGGTTCGGCTTACCGTACGACCCAGGCTCTTGGTGGTGCCACCAAGGAAGGCATGGAGAAGGGTGCTGGCGCGCTGGAAAAGAGCGCAACCAAGTCGAGGGTTGGCGCAATAAAGGCCAAGCAGATTGGTTCCATGGCCGATAAAATCGGTGGCGGGGGCGAATAGTCTGTGCGTGACCCTGTAAAGATAATACATTATGTGTTTGCTGTTCTTTTGGCGGGGGGCCTGTTGTCCTCCGCCATGGCGGCAGGTTCTTCCGGTCAAGTGGCAGCTGCGCATGATGGTGGGCAAAACAATATTGCTCCAAGGGTTGCAACGGCCGTCCCTGAAGGGATAACCCGTACAAATGCCATCGCCGAGTTTGGCGCACCGCTTTATGCGGATGGGTTTACCCACTGGCCCTATGCCAATCCGGATGCCCCGAAAGGCGGCAGGATCCGTCTCGGTTCCTATGGCAGCTTTGACAGCCTCAATCCTTATATCCTCAAGGGCCAGCCAGCGGCTGGTCTGGGCCTCATTTCCGACAGTCTTATGACGGGATCGGGTGATGAACTGTTTGCCGCCTATGGCCTGATTGCTTCAAGCGTGGAATATCCAAAAAACAAAAGCTGGGCCCTTTTTACCTTGCGTCCGGAAGCGCGCTGGCATGACGGCGCGCGTATCACGGCAGATGATTTCATCTATGCGCTGGAGGTTATCCGTGCGCATGGGCGTCCTTTCCTGCGGGCCTTTTACGATGATGTGGAAAAGGCGGAATCCTTGCCGGATGGACGGTTGAAATTTACATTCAAGACAAGGGATAGCATGAAGCCGCTGATGGCGGTGGCAGGGTTGTCGCCCCTGCCGCGTCATTACTGGGAAAACCGCAAGGTGGATGAAACCACGCTGGACCCGCCGCTGGGATGCGGCCCTTATAAAATTTCGGTGGTGGATGCCGGGCGTTCCATCACCTATGAGCGGGTTGCAGATTATTGGGGACGGGATTTGCCGGTGAACCGTGGTCTCAAAAATTTTGACCATATCACTTATGATTATTACCGCGATGATACGGTGATGTTTGAGGCCTTCAAGGCGGGAAAGATTGATTTCCGTCAGGAAAACAAGGCGCAACGCTGGTCCACGGGGTATGATCTGCCGGAGGTGAAGTCGGGCGCCATCATCAGGCGGGAGGTGGCGGATGAAACACCGCAGGGGCTGCAGGGGTTCTTCTTCAACCTGCGCCGTGCGCCGTTTTCGGATCTTCGCATCCGCAAGGCCTTTGTTGGCCTTTATGACTTTGAGGCCGTCCAGCGCATGCTGCTTTATGGAAAGTATGTGCGGTCGCACAATTATTTCATTGGTGATGGATATGGGTCGGAAGGCGCGCCTGAAGGCGCGGAACTGGCGTTGCTGGAACCGTTTCGAACCGATCTGCCAGCCGAGATGTTCATGGGCCCCTTCCTGCCGCCCAAAACCAATGGGAGCGGCAATCTGCGCGCCGAGATGCGCCGGGCCCTGCAGCTGTTCAAGGAAGCGGGCTGGACGTTGAAGGATGGCAAGCTTCAGGACAGGGCCGGGCAGCAGATGCGGCTTGAGGTGCTGCTTGACAATGAAACCTTTGTCCGTATTGCAGCGCCTTTCATGGATACATTGAAGCGGGCCGGCATTGATGCCTCCATAAGGGTGGTGGATTCGGCGCAGTACCAGCAGCGGCTGGAAATGCTGGATTTTGACATGATCATGCTCAAGTCGAATTTCTTCCCGCCCCCGGGGCCTGAGTTGCGTTCCTATTATGGCAGCGCGGCGGCGGACATTGGGGGATCCGGCAACTGGGCAGGGATCAAGAGCCCGGTCGTTGATGCCCTCATTGAAAAAGTCATTGCCGCCAAAAGCCTTGAAGACCTCAAGACAGCCAGTCGCGCGCTTGACCGGGTGCTTCTCTGGGGCAATTATGTGGTGCCACACTGGCATAATGACAGCCTGTGGCTGGCCTACTGGAACAAGTTTGGCCATCCGGAGCATCTGGCACGGTATTCAGTCGGTTTTCCGGCAACATGGTGGCAAGCTGCCCCCCCCATAAAACACTGAGCGGGGGCGCCCATGTTTGCCTATATCCTGCGCAGGCTGCTGCTCATCATACCCACCCTGTTTGGCATCATGGTGCTGAACTTCGGCATTGTGCAGCTGGCGCCAGGGGGGCCGGTTGAACAGATGATTGCCCAAATGCAGGGCACTGGCGTGGATGCAACTTCGCGCATTGGCGGAGGGACGGGGGGCGATTCCGGCGGGCTTGATGCCCAGCGCGATGTGACCCGACAGCATGGCGGCGCGGTGCAGCCCAAGGGCAAGTATCGGGGGGCGCAAGGGCTTGATCCGGCTTTTGTTGCCGAGCTGGAAAAGGAATTCGGTTTTGACAAGCCACTGCATGAGCGTTTCATCATGATGATGAAAAATTACCTGCGGCTGGATTTTGGCAAAAGCTATTTCCGCGACCGCAAGGTGATTGATCTCGTTGCAGAAAAACTGCCGGTTTCCATTTCCCTTGGGCTGTGGACAACGCTTCTTGTGTACCTGATCTCCATTCCGCTGGGAATTCGCAAGGCGGTGCGCGATGGCAGCCGGTTTGATGCGGTGACAAGTGGAATTGTCCTTGTGGGGTATGCCGTTCCCGGTTTCCTGTTTGCGGTGCTTTTGATTGTTTTGTTTGCAGGCGGCAGTTTCTTGCAGCTTTTTCCCTTGCGGGGGCTCGTGTCGGATGGCTGGGCGGATCTGCCGTGGTGGAAACAGGCGCTGGATTATTTCTGGCACATTACCCTGCCGGTGACCGCCTTGGTGGTATCGGGCTTTGCCAGCCTTACCATGCTTACCAAGAATTCCTTTCTGGAAGAAATCCACAAACAATATGTGGTGACGGCGCGCGCCAAGGGTCTTTCCGAGCGGCAGGTGCTGTATGGCCATGTGTTTCGCAATGCCATGCTCATTGTCATCGCCGGGTTTCCCCAAGCGCTTTTGCATATCCTGTTTACGGGGTCTGTCCTCATCGAGGTCATTTTTTCCCTGGATGGCCTGGGGCTTTTGGGGTTTGAGGCGGCCATTGGGCGCGATTATCCCATCATGTTCGCCACGCTGTTTGTCTTTACATTGGTTGGCCTGCTTTTGGGGTTGCTCAGCGACATCATTTATGTGCTGGTGGATCCGCGTATTGATTTTGAATCGAGGAAGGTGTGATGGAAAACCGCATCCTCGGCATTCCTGTTTCTCCGCTGGCGCATCGTCGCTGGCTGCATTTCCGGGGTAACCGTCGGGGCTGGTATTCCCTCTGGATTTTCCTTGTCCTTTTTACCCTCAGCCTGTTTGCGGAGGGGATCGCCAATGACCGACCGCTGCTGGTGCGCTATGATGGCGCGTTTTATGCGCCCGTTCTGCATGATTATCCGGAAACCACCTTTGGCGGCGAGTTTGAAACTGCCACAGACTATCGTGATCCCTATGTGGCAGACCTCATCCATGAAAAAGGGTTCATGGTCTGGCCGCCCATCCGTTATTCTTGGGATACCATCAATTACGACCTCACCCGACCAGCGCCATCCTCGCCATCTTTCGAGAACTGGCTAGGGACAGATGATCAGGGGCGCGATGTTCTGGCGCGGCTCATTTACGGGTTTCGCCTTTCCGTCCTGTTTGGTCTTTCCCTGACCTTGGTCAGTGCGGTTGTGGGCGTTCTGGCTGGGGCGGTGCAAGGCTATTTTGGCGGGATTGTCGATCTCCTGTTCCAGAGGTTCATGGAAATCTGGTCCGGGATGCCGGTCTTGTACCTGCTCATCATCATGGGCAGCATTATCGAGCCGGGGTTTTTCAGCCTTCTGTTCCTGCTCATGCTGTTTTCGTGGATGCAGCTTGTGGGGGTGGTGCGGGCCGAGTTCCTGCGGTGCCGCAATTTTGATTATGTTCGGGCGGCCAAGGCCCTTGGGGTTTCCGCGCATGTCATCATGCGGCGACACATGCTTCCGAATGCCATGACGGCCGCGCTGACTTTCCTGCCTTTCATGCTGGCGGGGGCGGTTTCCACCCTGACCAGCCTCGATTTTCTCGGTTTTGGATTGCCGCCGGGATCGCCCTCCTTGGGCGAACTTCTGGCGCAGGGGAAAAACAACCTGCAGGCGCCTTGGCTGGGGATTGTTGCCTTTTTGGCCATTGCCCTCACCCTGACCATCATCACCTTCATTGGGGAAGCTGTGCGCGATGCGTTTGATCCACGGAAACATGTGGCAGCGCCTGTTACCCAAGGCGGCCCGATTGCCGAAAAGCTGGCCATGGGCACCAGCCCGGATACCAGTGAGGAGCCTGGCCAATGAGCGTTCCTGTCCTTGAGGTAGAAAACCTGTCGGTGGATTTCTGTCTGCCTGGTCACACCGTTCATGCCGTGCGCGGCGCAAGCTTCTCGGTGGCCAAGGGAGAAACATTGGCGATTGTCGGCGAATCCGGATCCGGAAAGTCGGTGACAGCCCTTTCCATCCTCCAGCTTTTGCCCTATCCCATGGCGCAGCATCCCTCAGGTTCCATCCGCCTGCGGGGGGAAGAGCTGATGGGGGCGCCGGAACATGTCCTGCATCATGTGCGGGGCGGAGCGATTTCCATGGTGTTCCAGGAACCCATGACCTCCCTCAATCCGCTGCACAGCATTGAACGCCAAGTGGGGGAAACCCTTCGTCTGCACAAGGGGATGAGCCGCAAGGACGCGCGCGCCCGTACGCTGGAACTTCTCGAACTTGTGGGGCTGCCGGATGTGGAAAAGCGGCTGGGGTCCTATCCGCATGAACTCTCGGGTGGGCAGCGCCAGCGCGTGATGATTGCCATGGCGCTGGCCAATGATCCCGATGTCCTGATTGCCGATGAACCGACAACGGCCCTGGATGTGACCGTGCAGGCGCAGATTCTCAAGTTGCTCAAGGATTTGCAGCGCCGTTTGGGCATGGCGCTCATCCTGATTACACATGACCTTGGGATTGTGCGCCGCGTGGCCGACAAGGTCTGTGTGATGAACAACGGCGAGATTGTGGAAGCCGGGGAGGTCGCGCACGTCTTTTCTGACCCGTCGCATCCTTATACGAAGGCGCTGCTGGCGGCTGAACCCAAGGGAGAGGCGCTTGTGTTGCATCCGGATGCGCCGGAAATCCTGCGCGGGGAAGATATCAGGGTACATTTTCCCATCCGCACGGGGCTGTTCCGGCGACAAACCGGGGCCATCAAGGCGGTGGATGGGGTATCCCTTTCTGTTCGGGCTGGAGAAACCGTTGGCGTTGTGGGAGAATCCGGTTCCGGTAAGACAACGCTGGGGTTTGCGCTGCTCAGGCTTTTGGAAAGTCACGGCAACATCCAGTTTGAGGGGCAGGACATTTCCGGCCATGGCATTGGGCAGATGCGTCCCTTGCGCAAGGACATGCAAATTGTTTTCCAGGATCCTTTTGGTTCACTGTCGCCGCGCATGTCGGTGGGAGCCATTGTGGGGGAAGGACTTTCCGTCCACAGGATTGGCAAAAGCCGTGAAGAACGTGAGATACTGATCATCAACGCTCTTGAGGAAGTGGGGATTGATCCGGAAGCCCGGCATCGCTATCCGCATGAGTTCTCCGGCGGGCAACGGCAGCGCATTTCCATTGCGCGTGCCATGATCCTCAAGCCAAAACTCGTGGTGCTGGACGAGCCTACATCGGCGCTGGATGTTTCCGTGCAGGCGCAGGTGGTGGATTTGTTGCGTGGCCTTCAGGAAAAGCATGGTCTTGCTTATGTCTTCATCAGCCATGATTTGCGTGTGGTGCGGGCCATGGCGAGCCATATCCTTGTGATGAAGGACGGGCGCGTGGTGGAAAGCGGCGCGGTGTCGGAGATCTTTTCCCACCCGCAACAGGATTATACAAAAGAGCTCTTCCGGGCGGCCTTTGAAACCAGCCGATTTTAAAGCTTTTAGATCATTTAACGTTTAGATTGAACAATTCAAACGGTTGAATGCTCTATTTGTCAGGATTCTTGATAACGTTGATGTTGAAAACCTGGTCCTGGTAAAGCAGGCTCAGGGAATTGTCATCCAGTCTGAGATGGATTTTATAGGTTCCTGGGGTCGCATTATCCTCTTCCATGGGCATGCCTTCCAGCGTAAGTGTCCCGTGGCGGACATCGCTGCGCGTAATGTTCAACCAAGAGGGTTTCTGCAATACCAGGATGTTGCGGAAGCCTGATCCTGATGTGGCGATGTTGTAAACATAAGGCTCGTTCATGCGCACGAAAAGCGGTGGGGATGAGGTGAATTCCGACCGGTCCTGCCGGTCACCGGAACTCATGTAGGTCCGGCCGTCCATGGACAGGCCGTAGATGAAATCGGAATAACCGAATTCCGCAATGATGGTGGCGCGTGGAATGAGCTGGTCGGTGACAAACTGCCTGCATTCCGGTCCTGCGCCGCTGGTTTCGTGCAGGCAGATGGAATCAGCGCTTTCCAGGAAGGAAAGTCCGGGAATCCGTTTGATGACAAGAACCCGTTCTTCTCCGCCTTCATAACCACGCTGCTGGACAAGTACGGTAAAACGTCCGGCAATGATGGACATGTACGTGGCGATGAGGCCCCCGAGGATGAAAAGCCCCAGAATGGTGAAAATGGCGATACGGATGTGGCGGCGGTGTTTCCGCGCACCGAGGATTTCGGAGATGCGTTCGTGGGCGCCCGGATGGCCTGCCTTTTCTGCCATCATGAAAAGGGAAAGGGCTTCCGCTTCCCGGCGGGGCATTTCATCGGGCGCCAGCCAGTAGATTTCCGCGAGTTCAAAACAGGCTTCCGGATCGTTCTGTTCGGCGGCCATCTGGAACCAGCGCATGGCTTCAGGCCAATCGCGCTGGCAGCCGCGGCCTTCCTTGTGCATGAAAGCGGACTGCAACTGGGCGGCAAGATAGCCCTGCTGGCCAGAGATCTGGAACCATTTGAGGGCGTCTGTCTCGTTGCGGACGGTTCCACGTCCACCGGCCAGCATGATGGCTGCATGGTATTGGGCTTCAATGTCGCCCCGGTTGGCTGCCTGCATGAACCAGTGAAAAGCTTCTTTTTCGTTTTGCTCGATACCGCGGCCATCGCGGTAAAGTTCGGCCAGCGCTACTTGGGCGCGCAGGTTTCCTTGCAGGGCCGATGTACTGAACCAGGTCAGGGCATCACTTTCGCTCTTGGGAAAGCCAATTCCGTCGCGGAGGGCGCAAGCAAGATCGTATTGGGCAACTGGATGTCCGTTTTCGGCAGCTTTCTGGAACCAGGTTGCAGCCATCTGCTGGTTTTTTTCAACGCCCCGGCCATCGCGCATCATGCATGCCAACCGATGCTGGGCCTCCGGGTTTCCCTGTTCAGCGGCGGCCATGAACCATTTTGCGGCTTCTTCCGGGTTCGTTTTGAACGCATGCCCTTCTTCCAGCATCAGGGCATAAGACATCTGGGCATCCCTATGCCCCTGTTTCGCCGCCATGAGGAACCATTTTGCGGCTTCCGCTTCATTTTTCGAAACAAAACGGCCTTCACTGTAAAGCTGGGCCAAGTGGAGCTGTGAAGGAAGATGACCTGCCTCAGCAGCCTTGCGGAACCATTTTATGGATTCATCGCGGTCCTGCGGGACGTTATGTCCATCACGGTACATCTCGGCCAGGCTGAAGAAATCATTTGGGGAACCCTGTTCAAGTGCGCCGACATTCAGGGTTTTCAGAACGGAAGGAAGATAGAACAGGCGGGTGTCCTGTTCTTCGGGAGGATAGACACCATAAAGGCGTACGACACGGAAACCGATGGTGTTGTTTTCGGTGGCGGATTCGGAATGGTGGTGGAGATGGTGCTGGTCAATCGTCTGGTCCCAGGCGCCGCCGCGCAGGAGGTGGGTGCCTTCGGCATGGCCATGGTCCATAAGCCAGTCCCATGTGTTGCCGGAGATGTCACTGACGCCCTGATGGTTGGCAGGATGGGCATCCACAGGGGTTGTACCATGCACCGGCTGGCCGCCTGCCCTGTGAAATGTGCCGTAGTCGTCCGGGTTTTCCCGCTGATCAAGCGATGGCCCGGCAGCGGCGATCCATTGTTTTTCGGTGGGAAGGGTGTATGGGTGCCCCGTGAGTTTGGAGAGCCATTCCGCATAGGCAACCGCTTCTTCCCATGTGATGTTGACAACAGGATGTTTTTCATCCTGCAGGAAGCCGGGATAGGTCCAGCCTTCACCCGCCGAATGGCCGATCATGCCTGTGTATTTGGTGTATTCGCCAACCGTTATCGGGTATTTTCCGATGAGGAACAGGCTTTCCCGCAGCGATGGCCCCTCGGTCCGGATGGGAACCATGACAGGCGCAAGGGGATTTTCCTGTGTGCCTTCGCGGGCCTTGGCAAGTTCAGCCCATTCCGTGTCCAGGCGCGCTTCAGCCTGTGCCACGCTTGAGAGCATCAACACAAAGAGGAGAAGGACAGGCTCCTTCTCGGCGGTCTGGTTGAGGTGTTTGTACCATGGGCAGCTCAGGGCTTCCTTGGTGGCTATGCTTTTGGCCTGCTCTTTCATCTCCGAAACGTGTTCGGAAGACAGCAGGAAAAGCAGGACGTCAAGGGCGGCCGCGTCATGGTTGTAATAGACGTTGTGGCGCGTCACCTTTTTTTCATAAAGATGGAAGATGGTCGAATACAGGTTGATGTGGTGAAGGAAATCGTTTTGAAGCTTGATGAAGGCATCAAGGGCTGCTTGGCTTTTATGCGGCAGGAAAACGCGCAGGGACAAGGTAATGACATTGTCGCGCAGGGCTTCAAGCAGGGCCGTTTGGGCTTTTTCGGAATCAGGGGCCCCTCCAAGGGCCAGGCGGGCGGATTTTTCAATTTCTGCCGGAGCGAGGCAAACCTGTTTCCAGCACAGGGGCTGATCAGGATCAATCTGTGCAAGAGACAGGAAAAGTTTCTGGTCTTCGGAAAGATCGGATGTGTGTTCAATCTTGAGAAGGGCTTCCTGTAGCGCATCCTGTCCTGTGGATGCGGCCCACGCCCGCAGGCGGCCGGAGCGGACCTCGTCCTGCGCTTCAGGCCATTTCTGGCGGAAAGCCTGACATAATGCGCGTGCCGAGGTGTAGGTTTCGCCCTGAAAGACAAAAGAGATGTTGGAAGGATCACTCATCCGGTCTGTACGCCCCCTGTTATCCCTTTATTTTTCCCATATTTTGGGTGGAACGTCAATCAAACAAAACGCGCCGGAAATTCTCCGGCGCGTTTCGGTGGGTGCTGGTTCAACAAAAAGCTGGTCTTTGGAAGACGATTTAGTCTTCCGTGGGCTTGATTTCGCGACCGTCAGCCATGTCATGGCCTGTCGTGCGTTCGCTGATGCGGGCAGACTTGCCGCGGCGGTCACGCAGGTAATAGAGCTTGGCGCGGCGAACGTCGCCACGACGGACGATTTCGATGGAATCAAGGCTCGGGCTGTAAAGCGGGAACACGCGTTCCACACCTTCGCCGTAGCTGATCTTGCGCACGGTGAAGGAGGAGTTGAGGCCAGCGTTGCGGCGGGCGATGCAGACGCCTTCGTAAGCCTGCACGCGTTCACGGGTGCCTTCAACAACCTTCACATTGACGCGAAGGGTGTCGCCAGCGGAAAAAGCCGGGATGGTCTTGCCGGAAGTGAGCTTGGCAATCTGCTCCTGGTCAAGTTTCTGGATGGTTGTCATTTCTGTTTCCTTATCTTTCTGGTGGTGGTCGCTTGTGAATGATTTTGCCAAAGGTCTGGACGTCGGGTTTTTGTAATGTCTTCCGCCCGCGCGCGCCGCCATGCACAGATGTTGGCGTGGTGGCCCGAAAGCAGGATGTCCGGAACCGGGCGCAAAGTCCCGGAAGCATCTGTCCATTCTGCGGGCCGCGTATAGTGCGGGTATTCCAGAAGGCCGTCCTCGAAGCTTTCCTCATCGGGCGTTTCGGTGTTGCCCATGACACCCGGCAGCAGCCGGATGCAGGCGTCCATGAGGATCATCGCGGCTGGTTCTCCGCCGGAAAGTACATAATCACCAACACTGACTTCCTCAATGTTGCAAGCCTCAAGGACACGTTCATCCACCCCCTCATAACGGCCACACAGGAGAACAAGATGTTCTTCCGCAGCCAGTTCCTTTACGAGAGCCTGGGTCAGCAGGCGTCCGCGCGGGGAGAGATAGATGCACCGTCCGGGAGGCGATACCGCCCGGATGGCTTCCTCGAGTACGTCAGGCCGCATCACCATGCCGGCACCACCGCCAAAGGGAGTGTCGTCCACCGTGCGGTGGCGGTCATGCGCAAAATCGCGGATGTTTGTGGCCTCAAGGCTCCATATCCCGGATTCAAGGGCTTTCCCGGCCAGGCTGTGGCCAAGGGGCCCCGGGAACATTTCCGGGAACAGGGTGAGGACATCAACATGCCACGGCGTGCCTGTCATTGAGCTTCCTCCGGGGGCATTACGACAATGGTGGCTTCACCAAGGTTGACGTCGCCCACGCAGGTTCCCTTGAAGGGAACAAGCAGGGAAGACATGTCTTCCTTTTTGATTTCCAGAATGTCGCCAGCTCCAAAGTTGAGGATGCTGCAAACCTCGCCAAGCATGTCGCCCGCAGGCGTCATGGCGGTAAGGCCAATGAGGTCGGTGTGGTAGTATTCCCCTTCAGGCAGGGCTGGCAAACGTTCACGTGGGACAAAAAGGCGTGTTCCACGCAAGGCTTCGGCGGCATTGCGGTCACTTACGCCCTCGATCTTGGCCAGCCACTGGTTTTTGTGGCGGGAGACAAGGTCAAGGCGGAAATGGTGCTGGCCGTTTTCATCTGTCATGGAGCCGTAGCGCCCAAAATCCTCGGGATCGACGGTGAAACTTTTCACGCGCACGAGTCCGCGGATTCCGTGGGCGGATCCGATTTCTCCGATGCAGATGGTGTTTGCCGGCCTGTTCATGGGGGAGGAAAAACCTTTGGCTGGAAGGATCAGGCTTCTTCGGCTGCGGCAGCTTCAGGAGCCGGGGCAGCTTCGGGAGCGGGGGCCGCAGCTTCAGCCTGGGCAGCTTCCGCAGCGGCGGCAGCAGCTTGCAGGCGTTCCTGGGCCTTGGCCTTGGGAGCCGATTTCTTCGGGGTTTCGTTCCACTTCGGAGCTTCCATGATGTCCTGGGTTGCAAAGATGCGTGCAATGCGGTCCGACGGGATGGCGCCAACGGAGAGCCAGTACTTGGCGCGGTCGGCGTTCAGGACGGTGCGCTTGCCGCTGTCCTTGTCAAGCATCGGGTTGTAGCTGCCGAGCTTTTCGATGAAGCGGCCATCGCGCGGGCTGCGCGAGTCGGCAACAACGATGCTGTAGAAGGGACGGCTCTTGGCGCCGCCACGAGCCATGCGGATTTTCAGTGCCATGTTGGTTTGTCTTCCTTTCGTCTTCGTTTGGTGGTCTGTGGTTGTTGGGTAGTCACGTTTTCATCCGGCCGAGGAGTTTCTCCATTCCGCCGGGAGGAAAATTCCCGGATGCCAGGCCGGAAAGGTCTTTCCCGCCCATTTTACGCATCCGTTTCATCATGTCCTGCATCTGCGAAAACTGTTTGATGAGGACATTGACATCATGCACGTTGGCGCCCGATCCGGCCGCAATGCGGCGTCTCCTGGACGCATTGAGGATTTCCGGCTTCCGGCGCTCTTTCCGGGTCATCGAGCCGATGATGGCGAGTTGCCGCCGAACCAGTTTTCCTTCCGGGTCAAGTTCCGCAAGTTGCTGGCGTGCACCGCGCATGCCGGGAAGCAGCTTGAGCAGGCCGCCCATGCCACCCATGCGGGTGAGCTGACGGAGCTGGGTTCCAAAATCCTCAAGGGTGAAAATGCCGGCCTGCATGCGCTTGGCCAAGGTTTCAGCCTCTCCGGCGTCAATGGTTTCCACAGCCTTTTCCACAAGGCTCACCACATCGCCCATGTCGAGGATGCGGCCAGCCATGCGCTGAGGGTGGAAGGAATCAAGCGCGTCGATCTTTTCGCCGGTACCAATAAGCTTGATGGGGCAGCCGGTGACGGCACGCATGGAAAGGGCGGCGCCGCCACGGGCATCACCATCCATGCGGGTCAGGATGATGCCGGAAAGACCAAGGCGGGCATTGAAGGTTTCGGCTGTGCGCACGGCATCCTGTCCGGTCATGGCGTCAGCCACAAGGAGGATCTCGTGGGGTTTGGCGGCATCGCGCACGGCAACGGCTTCTGCCATCATGTCTTCGTCAATGGCAAGGCGTCCGGCGGTGTCAAGGATAAGGACGTCAAAACCGCCCTTGCGGGCTTCGTCAAGCGCCCGCTGGGCAATGGTCACCGCATCCTGTCCGGGGATGATGGCGAGCGTTGCAACGTTCGTGCTTTCGCCAAGAATGCGGAGCTGTTCCTGCGCGGCAGGACGGCGCACATCCAGCGAGGCCATGAGAACCTTGCGGGCTTCGCGCGTGGTCAGGCGTTTTGCCAGTTTTGCCGCGGTGGTGGTCTTGCCGGAACCTTGCAGGCCCGCCAGCATGACGACAACAGGCGCGGGCGCGGTCAGGTCAATGCCGGCGCTTTCGGCACCCAGCATGTCCACAAGACCGTCATGGACAATCTTGATGACCTGCTGGGCGGGGGTGATGGATTGCAGGACGTCCGTGCCCACCGCACGGTCACGGATGCGGGCAATAAAATCCTTTACCACGGGAAGGGCGACATCGGCTTCAAGCAAGGCAACACGGACTTCCCGCAGGGCTTCGCCAACATCGGATTCCGTCAATGCTCCGCGCCGCCGAAGGCGGGCGAAGATGTCAGAAAAACGGTTGGTGAGGTTATCGAGCATGCGGTCCCTTTGAAAAAAAGCACAAAACAAATGTTGCGCCAGTGGGCGAAACTCGCTGACTGGCGTGCCCCCGCAGGCGCCTGGAAGTGGCCATGGGAACGGAAAACGAGGAGGTTTTATCAGGGAAGGCGCGGTTTTGTCAAGCCTTCAAACAGGGGAGGGATGTAAAAACGTGGATTGCGTGTTTATGGAGGGCGTGATATATAAAACATACGAATAAAATGCAGGAGGTTTCCTATGGAAAGCAAGACATTCTGGATAGCGATGGTTGTTGCCGTTCTTCTTTCGGCAGTCGGTGGCCTGGCTTTGCGCATGGCTTCTGGTGGTTGATTTTAATGAACACATGACAACCTGAAAAACAGGACCGCCTTCAAGACGGCCCTGTTTTTTTGTGTAAGGATGGCAGAATGAAAATCCTGATCGCTTATGGAAGCCGGGGCGGGGTGACTGCGGAAATCGCTGGCGTCATGGCGCAGGAAATGCTTGGGGCTGGCGTTGATGTCGATGTCGATGTCGATGTCGTGGACGTCAAGGACCTGCAGGATTTTTCTCCTTATCAGGCGGTTCTTCTGGGCAGCAGCATATGGGCAGGGCAGTTGCATCCAGCATTCCTGCGCATGGTGCGGGGGCATGAAAAGGCATTGGAAAAGTTGCTGGTCGGCATGTTCGTTGTGTGTCTCAGCCTGGCAAGCGAAGATCCGGAAATCTGTGATCGCGGGGAACATTATCTTGATCGTCTGGAACTGGATTTTCCCGGGATTGTTCCCATTGTGCGGGGAGCATTTGCCGGAGCGGTCACAATGACAACGGCAAATCTTGTCCATCCGTCGTTGTTTGAGCGGATTATCCTGTTTTTTGTGCGCAAAAAACTGGATGTGGATGCCCGGAACTGGGAAGATATCCGGCGTTTTGCGCGGGATTTTGTTGCAAGGGTAACCCAGGATATCAAAAACTGAAGAATCCCGGATAAAACAAAGAAGGGCCGAAAACTGTTTTTCAGTTTCCGGCCCTTTTCACGTATCAGGGCGTAGTGATGGTGAAGGATTGTGTGGCCGTACCGCCCCGGCCATCGGAAACCTCCAGCGTGATGTCGTAACTGGTGCCGGTTTCGTCTGGAACTATGCCCGAAAGGGTGGCCGTTCCATCGCCTGTGCTGGTGAGTTCTAGCCAGCGGCGCTTGATGGGGACGGTAATGGTAAGCGGGTCGCCATCCTCATCCGTTGCGGCAATGTCATAGCTGTAAACACCTCCCGGAGTGGCCTCGGTGATGGCGGTGCTGGTGAAGCTGGGCGGATAGTTTTCAATGATGACAAGCCGGGGACGCTGGCTGACGATGGGATGTTCCCTTGAATAGATCACGAACATGGGGGACGCATTGGCGCATGCGCTGGTGGTGGACCAGAAGGCGATACCATAGTCTTGCCCGGTTTGCCGCCATCCCCGATAGCTGTTGGTGATGTCATAATCCCGGATTCTGAGGGGGATGTTGACGGTGATGTAGTAAGGGCCAAGGATGTAGGGACCATAAGAAGGCGCCGAGGCGCACAAGGTAGCTTCGCTCCAGCTGGAGGTGATGGGGAAAATGTAATGATTGGAGGAACAGCCGGAATAGCAGGTACTTCCGGTGGCGGGATGGGTGAAGCGGGCGTAGGTTTTGGAAACTTGTTCCGGCCAGCCGGTGGTGTTCCAGCGGATGAATCCTCGGGGATAAGCTGCATTGCAAGTTGATCGCAGGCATCCATAAATTTGCGTGCCGGTTGTGGCACATGTATTCATATATTCTCGGCGGCCATCGTCGCTGGGGAAATAATCGGCCTCCATGGCAAAGGTGGCATCGGCATACTGGCCCTTGGCATCATAGGCGCGCACGCGGACAGACCATGCGCCAAGGTCTTCCTTGGTGGGGTGGCCGGAAAATGTGCGGGTTTCCGGATTAAAGGAAAGCCATTCGGGAAGGTCGGAACCATCGGCAAGGGTTGCGGCGTAATTGGTAACGGCACCATTGAAGGTGGTTGCCAGCACCGTATAGCTGTAATCCCGTTCAATTGTAGCGCCTTGCTCAGGTATGGCGCTGGCCAGGGCGGGGGCTGCGGTGGCGGTATTGATGGTCAGCATGAAACTGGAAGAAACAGACTGTCCAATGCTGTCGGTGGCCGTGATCTTGATGGTCTGGACGCCGATGTCTCCACTCAGGGGAATGCCGGAAAAGCGGCGGGTTTCCGGAGTGAAAGAAAGCCATTCGGGCAGAATCCCGCCATCATCAAGGGTAGCGGTGTAGGTCAGGGAGTCGCCAGTGTCACTGAAGGTGGATGAGGGAATGGTGAAATCCCAGGCATAGCTGGCGGTGGCTTGTCGGTCTTCAAGCGGGATGGCTACCGTGGGGGGAGGGTTGACGGCCTGAGTGGCTGTAATGGTGAAGTTTTGCAGAACAGATTGGGAATCTTCATCTGTGGTTTTAAGTGTGACAGGGTAGGCACCGGCAGTGGTGGGAGTACCGGAAAGTGTGCTGGTGCGGTTTCCGTTGTCGGTGAAGGAGAGCCAGGCGGGAAGTGTGATGGCGGAGATGGAGAGGGTTTCTTCCGGGAAGGGGCTTCCTGCGGTGGCGGTATAGCTGTAGGTGGTGCCCACGGCGATATTGGTGAGAGGCGTGCTGGTGAAGGACAGGTTGCTGGAATAGGAGGGATCGGATGGTGTTTCTGGACTGGATGAAGAAGAGGGAGATGAAGTTTCTCGGATTCGCTTGCGCATAAGATAACGGTGTTCTGTTGCTGCGGCTTCATGGCCAGCAAGGATCGAGAGCAGGATGACGGGCAGGAGGAGCTGTTTGAGTGACATGGTGGGCCTCATTCTGAAAAAGGAATTTTATGATCGATAATGGAAACTCACTCTTTTTTTTGGCTACAGTCAATGTTTTTTTGTGAAATTAAATTCATAAAGATTGCGCCATGCGGCATGGTGCAAGTTCCTTGAAAGACACACGGGGGGGGGAATTGATGTCGGAATGCCGAGAGAGCTTTTTCTATAGGCTTTTGGAATGTAATTAATAAAAATAATTAATGAATTCGGTGGTTGCAAGAAAAATTCTCTGTTGATCTGCCCTGCGCATCGGCCCTTGGACGATGCCCGCATCTCCCGTGCGGGCAGGTGTCTTTCGGCTGTCTCGTTCCAAGATCAACAGGAATTGTTCAATCTAAACGTTAAAGGCTCTCGGGCGTGGTGATGGTGAAGGATTGTGTGGCCGTACCGCCTCGCCCCGGTTTTCGTCAGGGCTTCGGATGAGATACCTTTCAGGCCCGTTTCAGGTCGTCTCGATGTAAGGTGCAAGCATCTTTGGTAAATCGGCCCAGTCGTGGAACGCTGCAACGCATCCCATGCCGATGAGTTTTCCCGCCATTTTTTTCGGATTGTCGGCAAAACCGGTGAAAGCGAATGTGCGGATGCCAGCGGTAACGGATGCTCCCACGCCGGTTGCGCTGTCCTCAATGGCAAAGCATTGTTCAGCTTTTAGGCCGATCTGCTCCATGGCGTGCAGGTAAACATCGGGTTTTGGTTTCTGGGTTGGTCCCGATTCGAAGAAGTTGTGGCCGAAAACCCGTGCCAGTTCCATTCCGCGTCCGCCTGCGGCATAACGCATGGTTGCCAGCCCGCGCTGGATGGGGTTGTTGGACACGAAGGCAAATCCGAATCCCTTTTTTTCCAAATTGGCAAAGGCTTCCAGGATATGCGGCGCCATGGGAATGCCTCCAGGAACATTCTTCAAGTATTGCATCATGCGCCATTCCCGATCCTCGAAAAGGGTGGGATAATCGACCTTGATGCCGAAATGGCGGGACATGTTTTCGCACAGGTTTTCCCGTGCTTGGCCGTGGAAATGTTCCTGGAATTCCGCAAGCGTGAATGGGTGTTCGATTTCTTTTCCGTAAAGCTGGTTGAATCGTTCAACCAAGGTGGAAACGGAAAACGGCTCCGTTTCCATCATGGTGTTATCGAAATCCACCAAGAGCCAGTATTTTTTTGTCATCTTGCCGACGCGTTCATATGGAAGGTGGAAAAATCTGGACATGAAGACATCCAGAAAACGTTAAATGCTCTAAATCAGCCCTTTGCCTTTTTGGTCCTTGTCTCGGATCTGGTCAGTTTTTTGGGACGCTTGGTTTTGTCGTCGTAGGGGTTCTTGCCTTTCCGGGCCAGAAGCCGCATGGGAACGCCATGCATGCCGAAGGTTTCGCGCATGCCATTGGCAAGGTAGCGCAGGTAGCTTTCCGGAATTTCGGTGGCTTTGGCCAGAAACAGGGCAAATGTTGGCGGGCGTGCCTTGACCTGTGTCATGTAGCGGATATTGATGGTGCGTCCATCGGCGGCCAGCGGGGGCGGATGGGCGGCGGTTGCATCCTCCAGCCAGCGGTTGAGGTGCGAGGTGCTGATGCGCAGGTTCCATGTTTCGTAGGCCTTCAGGGCGGCATCCAGCATCTGCCCCAGTTTTTCCCCGCGCAGGGCGGAAATACAGATCGTTGGAACGCCCTTGGCCTGGGCAAGGGATTCCTCAATGCGCTCGCGCAGGTTCTTGAGGGTTTCTGCGTGGTTTTCCACAAGATCCCACTTGTTGACGGCAATAACGAGCGCGCGGCCTTCCTCAATCACATGGCGGGCAATGGAGAGATCCTGCTTTTCCAGGTTGGCGGTGGCATCCAGCACGAGAACCACCACATCGGCATATCTTATGGCTCTTATGGTGTCGGATGCGGCCAGCTTTTCAAGCTTTTCGTCAATCTTGCCTTTTTTGCGCAGTCCGGCGGTGTCTGAAATCTGGAACAGGCGTCCCCGGTGCCGCCACTTGACGGCGATGGAATCGCGGGTCATGCCGGGTTCCGGACCGGTGAGCATGCGCTCCTCGCCAATCAGGGCGTTGAGCAGGGTGGATTTTCCAACATTTGGACGGCCAGCAATGGCAAGGTTGATGCAATCTTCGCGTTCGCCGGCATTTTCCGCCTTTTCAACGGCAAGAGCATAAGGACGAAGGGATTCAGCCAGATCGGACATGCCAAGGCCATGGCTGGCGGAAAAGGCCACCGGTTCGCCAAGGCCCAGTTCATAAGCCTCGAACATGCCCGCTTCGCCAGCCTTGCTGTCGCATTTGTTGGCAATGATGATGACGGGTTTTTCCTGCTTGCGCAGCCAGAGGGCAAAATGGCGGTCATCCGGGGTAACGCCTGCCCGGGCATCAAGCATGAACAGGAGAACATCCGCTTGGCGCATGGCCATTTCGGTCTGTTGGCGCATGCGGGCTTCCAGAGAAGTTCCTGTGATATTTTCGAGTCCGGCAGTATCAATGATTTCAAAGTGCATTTCCGCAAGTCGCGCATCGGCGCTGCGCCAGTCGCGGGTAACGCCTGGCGTGTCATCCACCAGGGCCAGCTGGCGTCCGGCCAGACGGTTGAAGAGGGTGGACTTGCCCGCATTGGGCCGTCCAATGATGGCAACTTTCAGCGCCATGAGGAAAGATCTCCGTCGCGGTGGAGGAGATATAGGGTTCCGCCAGCCGCGACCGGGGGAACCGCAAGGGGGGAAGAGAGCTTGTGACGCCGAAGGATGTCGCCCGTCATGGGGGAAATCTCAAGGAGCTGTTCATCGCTGCTGGCAACAAAAAGCCTTCCGCCAGCAAGTGTTGGGCCAAGCCAGAAAATGGGATCCACAGGATCTTCCATGTCCTCGAAACTGTCCAGCTGGATGGACCAGCGGACACGGCCAGAGGCGCGGTCAAGGCTGGATAATATCTGTCCGGAGGTCAGAAAAAAAACATGGTCTCCCGCAGCCACAGGTGTTTGCATGCCGCCAATTTCACGCTGCCAGATGCGTGCGCCGCTCCGGTCGTCGAAAGCGATGATGCGGCCGGCATTGCTGACGGCAATGGCCAGGCCGCGATCCAGGACAGGCAAGCCCCGGATGTCGGCCATCATGCCAGCACCGCCGGTCTGTTTGCCGGAGGCAAGGTTGTCCGACCACAGGACACGGCCGTTTTCCACCCGCAAGGCATAGATTTCGCCTGAAGAATAGGCGGCCAGAACAAGGTCTGGGCCTATGGCAGGGGTTGAGCCACCAAGCAGGGTGGCGGTTTCGCTGATGCCGGCATGCTTCCAGAGAACCTGGCCATCTGTGGTGGAGAGACAGAAAAGTTCATTGGCCAGGGAAATGATGAAAACCCGTCCATTGGAAGCGACAGGGGCAGCTCGCAGAGGGGCGGGCGCCATGAATTTCCATATCAGGCCGCCATTGGCGGGATCAAGGGCCATGAGGCCGCGATACCCCGCTGTTGCAAACAGCCGGCCATCATCGAAGGCCAATCCACCGCCGAGGGTTTCCTGGGCCTCTTCCGGAGGCGTGATCCGCACTTGCCAGTTCAGGTGACCACTGGAGGCATCAAGGGAAGAAATTTTTCCGGAGGCGTCAAGCGTGAAAACGCTGCCGTTTGCGATAATGGGTTCAGCCGAAAGGCGGCGGATTTTGCTGTCGCCTTTACCTATGTTTTCCGAGAAGGTTTTTTGGATGATGGCAGGAAGGGAAGGGTGGTCTGGGTTGTGGTCGGCGCTGCCACGTGGCTGGGGCCAATTTGCGATGTCCTGTTCCGGCGGCAGGAGGGCGGAACGGGAGGCAAGGGCAAAATCGGGGACAAGCTGATCTCCGCCGTCAAGAATGGATGTGCGTTCTCCTGGCAGTGTGGCGCTCTCTTCTTCGCCTATCCACGAACTACATGCGGTCAGCGCAAGAACCGCAAGCAGGATGAAAATGTGCCTGTGCATCCGGGATGCCATCATTCCATGTTCTTGATGAGGGCTTCATCCCGGCCACGCAGAAGGGCAGAGGCGTCAGCATCATCAATGTTGGCTTCAAGGAGGGCGCGCGCAGCCACCTTGTCTCCCTTGCGAAGGTGGATGGTGGCCGCCAGTTCACGGGCGAGGCTGCGCCATGGGCTTTCCGTATCGGTCAGCGGGGCGATTCGGGCCAGCAGGGAATCGGCATCGCCCATATCTGCTTGTGCCTGAATGGAGAGGAACAGGGCAAGGTTTCTGTAAGCCTGGGGTAGGGGGCTTGCAGCCATGCGGTCATAAATGGCAACGGCAGCTTCCTGATCTCCCTGGCGCACCTTGAGGGCGGCCAGCTGGATGTTGGTAAGGGCTGCCTGGATTTCCGGGGTGTTCTTGGCAAGAGCCGCAAGAGCGTCAATGGCCTTTTGCGTGTCATCGGCTTGAGCGGTATCAAGAGCCGCAATGAAGGCGGCCGTATTTTCCGCATTGCGAGTCTGTATCCAGCTTTTCCAGGTGACAAAGGCGCCTGTCCCGATAACGATGGCCACGGCTGCGGCAATGAAATGGTTGCCATATTTTTCCCAGATTTTGTTGAGGCGTTCGCGCTGGATATCCTCTTCAATCTCGTCGATGATGTTCTGGACTTTTGGATCTTCGCTGACGCGTTCCTTGGCGCTCATGGGGTGCCTTTCCGATCATGAATGGAGGGACATGCGCAGGGATTAGCAGACCGGCAGCCCATGGTCAAGAGATCCGTGCAAAAGCGCGAAATCGTTTACCTTTTATACACCATGTTTTGTGATTATAGGGATATGGGAAAACGGGTCGTCATTTTTGGGGTTTCAGGGCTGATGGTTGCGACTTCCTGCGGCTTTTTCGCATTCCGGTTGTTGACCGCCCAGGCAGAAGCTTCCATTGAAACGAAGGTGCCTGCGGCTGTGGATGTCAGCCAGAAGTTGCCGCCACCTGTTTACGAGGTTGGCGATTTTGTGGAGGTTGGCCCCATTTTCCTTCCGGTTCTTGGCAAGCGCGGTATCGAACAGAACATTTCCGTGACGGTGGTCATTGAAGTGGATGGCAAGGAAACGGCCGATGAGGTCGAGAAGGTGAAGCCGCGCCTGGCGGATGCCTTCATTCAGGACCTTTATGGGGCCCTGCGCTCCCCAGGCACGGGACGGGAACTTCTGGATGTGTCGGCCATCAAGGGCCGAATCGAGAAAAAGGCGCAAGAGATTCTTGGGGATGAGGTTGTGAAGGATGTCCTCCTCAAGAATGTGACCCAGGTTCCGATGTGATTTTTTACCCGGATTTACAAGATGGAGTTGACAAGGAAAGGGCGCGCCTGTAATCAGTAATGCGCCCGTGAAAGCGGTGCTTTTGTTTCCGCCATATGGAAGCAATGCGGAGGGATGGCCGAGTGGCTGAAGGCGACGGTTTGCTAAACCGTTATACGGGCTTCAACCTGTATCGGGGGTTCGAATCCCCCTCCCTCCGCCAGTTATCCTTGTAATATATTGATTTTATTGGTATTATTCATAGGGTTGTTTTTAACCTACAAATAAATCTACAAAGCAACAAACGCTGGGAATGCCGGTTCATTCTTAAAATGACCCCATCGATTCCATCAGCTATCCAAAAAAAATCAATGAAGCATTGACCTGCTCCCCAGAATATCCTCCCGTTTGAGGTAGAGTCTGAACCAAGGAACTCCCATAATGGGAGGGAAGGAGCAGACGATGAGGAAACGGTTTACGGAAGAGCAAATTTAAAGGAGCAGGAAGCTGGGGTTGTGACGTCCTTCGTCAATCCAGCGGGCAAGCTTGTAACCCTGCTCCCAAGCTGCTAACTTCCAGGCGGTTTTTACATGGACAGGGAGAAAGAGATGCCGGATTTTGGAACCCCCTTTGCCGGGCTGGCTCATGACCGAAAGTTGACGGATGCGGAACTCGTCCGGGCCATTCGTTTCATGCTTTCAGCGGAGTATGAAGCCATCCAGCTTTACATGCAGCTGGCCGAATCCACGGACAACAAGCTGGCGCAAGCCGTGCTGCAGGACATTGCGGATGAAGAGCGCGTCCATGCCGGAGAATTCCTGCGTCTGCTTTATGAACTCGATCCCGATGAAAAGGGCTTTTATGCGGAAGGTTTTGAGGAAGTCGAGGAAGAAATCACGAAGATGAAATCCCCCTCCTGAACGTTTGTTTTCCAGGTTGGGCAGGCAGGGCCGGTTTTGTTCTGCCTGCATCTTTTTTTTGAGAGAGGCATGATGCATGAACCGCGATGATATCCTTTTGAAGGCGCAAGAATTTGTGCGGGAGGAATTGGCGGCGGATGGGTCCGGTCATGACTGGCATCATGTCCGGCGTGTGTGGGAAAATGCCCGTCAGCTTGTGGCGGAAGAAGGCGGAAACCGGTTTGTCGTGGAAATGGCCGCCCTTTTGCACGACATTGAGGATTGGAAGGTAACAGGCAAGAAACCCGGAGAGAAAGGCGGGAAGGTGGAAGCTTTCCTGGGCAGGTTCCTGTTGTCTGAAGCGGATATCAAGGCCATTCTCGATGTTGTTTCGGGTATTGGATATGTGAAGACCATCGACACGCCGGAATTGCGGCTTGAAAGCCTGGAAGCCAAAATTGTGTCTGATGCCGACAAGCTGGATGCCGTTGGTGCGATCGGGATAGCAAGGTGCTTTGCGTTGAGCGGCAACAAGAACATGCTCATCTTTGATCCCGATGTGTTTCCGGTTTCGGATTTGACACATGATCGGTATGTCGATTTCAAAAGAAAAGGCAATACCTCCATCAATCACTTTTTTGACAAGTTGCTGCGTTTGCGGGGCATGTTCCATACGCAGGCCGCCAAAAAAGAAGGGGAAAAGCGTCACCAGGTCATGGTGGATTTTCTTGACCGCTTCTTTGAGGAAAACCATATGCCGGAATGGCAGGATTTTTTGCAGAAGTTTCTTCTAAAAACAGGGGGATGACAGATGGAAGGACAGGCGCCTAAAGTTGGTATTGGCCTGATGATCCTGAAAGATGGCAGGGTTTTGCTGGGCAAGCGCAAGGGATCGCATGGCACCGGGGAATATGCGTTTCCCGGCGGGCATCTCGAATACATGGAATCCTTTACGGACAGCGCCTTGCGAGAGCTTGCGGAAGAATGCGGCGCGGATTTCCAGGTTTCAAAACCGCAATTCCTGCTGGTGGCCAATGTCCGGAAATATGCGCCCAAGCATTATGTCCACCTGACCTTGCTGGCCCAGTGGCAAGGCGGGGAGCCTGTTGTGATGGAGCCGGAAAAGTCGGAAGGCTGGGGATGGTATGCGCTGGATGCCTTGCCGTCCCCCCTGTTTGACATGTGCAGGCTTTCTGTTGAAAGTTATCAGAACGGACGCATTTATTATGATTTTCCTGAACAGGTGACCTGAAAACCACGTGCTGAAATGTTATCGGTTTTTATCAAGGGGGGGCAGGATTTCACCTTCAAAAACCCCTTCTTCGACCACATGCTTTTCATTTTTTGTGTGGAGGGTTCGTATTCTCATCCAGAGCCTTTTCAGGAATGGGATGGTGGATGGGGATATCTGGCCTGCCTTTCCCATGATTGTTCCCATCAGGATGAGCAGCAGGTTTATGGCCAGCAACATTCCCATTGTCAGGAGAAAGCCCAAGAGGAATATCGGCGTCAGGACAATCATCAGGAATGTCCGGTAGGCGCTGGATCTGGATGTTGTTGTATAAATGCGCAACATGATGGAATTTTCCCCCGTTTTTTGTGAGCTTGTCAACAATGCGGGACACTATACCTCCAGATGTTCGCCTGTTGCAACGAAGCAGGAGGCATGAGGCAATAAGCTATGCCGGTTTGAACCGGTTTCCGGAAGTGAAGGGGGGAACTAAATGCCTTTTCGTCCCAAGGCCTCGGATTTTGCGAGACAGGCTTTGCGGTGTTTGTCCCGGGATTCCATTATCATGCCAAAACAGGTGGCTTTGAGAGGTCTGAGGCCGCAGAACCCCAGCATGCTCTTGAGCGCCTTGATGCCATGGGCACCGAAAAACAGCCGGTAAATGATGGCCGGCATGCTCATGGTCTGGATGATGCGGGCAGATTTTCCTTGAAGCAGGCCATTCTTCAAAGGATTTCGGGATTTCAGGTCATAGGCAAAACCCCGTGTAAATACCCGTTCAAAAAATCCCTTGAGCAAGGCCGGCATCATGTATTCCCACATGGGATAGATAATGACGAGATGATCGGCCTGGTGGATCTGCTCCTGTGTTTTGGCAAGGTCGGGCTCGAGCGGTTGGTCTCCCTCATACCCCTCATGCAGGATGGGGTCAAAATCCAGTTTTGCGATGTTGACAAGTTCGGTGGTGTGCCCAGCTTCCTGTGCGCCTTTCTGGTAGGCCAGAGCCAGAGCTTCACAGAAACTTTTGCGGGAAAGGGCTGGATGCCCCAGCAGGATGAGGATGTGCTTTTTCATGTTTTTTCTTATTCCCTGAGTTCCTGAATGGACAGGATCTTGAGGAGGCTGGAAGGCGTTGTCAAGTTCATCTCATCCAGGCAGAGGACGTAGGTCTTGCCTTTCTCGGGTTTCCACAGGGAATTTTCCAGGACACCTTGGTTGTATGGCATGCCTTTTTCCATGTTTCTGTAGAAGCTTATGATCGAAAATGGTGGGGTATGATCATCCGTTGGAGATGATTTCCAGTTCTTGGTATATACATCCACATCAACATCCGGCGCATAACTGAAGACGTGCTTGTCCGGGGCATGAATGCGCAGGATGGTTGCGTATTCGCGGATGAAAGGGACGGAAGTTTGTCCGGATGGACAGGAATCGGGCGCAATTTTCTGCATTTTTTGTACGCCGCCTGCAAAAAACAGGGGGATCAGCACATAGCCTGCGACACCGATGGAGATCGCATAAAGATCCATGTTTTTTGAGGTTTTGGCATGGATTGTGATGGGAGAATCCGCATGTCGAAGCTTCTTTAACATGGTTTGGATGAAGTATATGGAAATACTTGGGAAAACAGCCAGGATCGGAATGCTGGCGGCAAAAACCCGCTTGCCACCATCCTGCATCAGGAGGGGGGCGGAAAAGATGATGCCCAGCAGCATGAAAATGAGAAAGGCGCTTTTGCGGGCCAGAGCGGTGGCCAGCAGGAAAAGAAGGCCGCATATGGAAAAAGCATAAATATTCTTACCGGGCAGATGCATGACATATCCCGGGGCAGCAACAAGCTGCCGCCACAGGTAAGAGATAAAAAGGCTGGGTTGTTGCAGGATGTTGGCGATAGCCAGGTCATAGATGGCCCGGACATTTTCGGGTGTTTCGTGCGTGAGTTCGGGATGGTCCATCCCGATCTGTGCCCATCCCTTGCCGCCGAGTGACATGCCATAAAGAACAGTGGAAAAATTGCTGTTGGGAATGTTTGCGCCCGTTCCCAGGATTTTCAGGTAAAGCCAGTTGACGATTGTGGCACCGGCAATGCCTGCAAGGACGTAGCCACACCATGTCAGTCGGTCGCGCCCCTTGTGAAACAGGAATGCCCATGCCAGGGCCGCAGGCAAAAGCAGAAATGTTCCCGCCCTGGCATAAAGTCCCAGGGCAAGACAAAACATGCCAAAGGAAAACACTTTGGGAGATTTGTCCTCAAGTCCGCGCCATAAAAATCCCAGCGCCATGGCCCCAAAGAAAAAGCCTGTGGTTTCGGAAAGGGTGGTTGGCATGTAAGGAGTGATGAAAACGCCGCACAACAGCACAAAGAGCATTGTTGCCGCTAAACCAAGTCTCCGGCTTAGCTGTTGTGCGGCAAACAGGACGGCGACCGCAATAAGGGAGGCTTGCAGGGCAAGCGCCATGCGCAAGTCGCCTCCGGACAGCCAGAGACGCAGGGCTGTCAGGACAGACGTGATGGGGCGCCTTTGGTTCCAGAAATCAAGGTGTCCCGTTTCCAGAACGCCCAGTCCTCCCATATAATAGGCGTTGGCATCAGAGGTGGGGATGAAAAATCCCCACGAAGAATTTTCGCCACGCCAGTTGTCGAGCAGGGGGAGGTGGAAGAGGACGGTGGCGAGGCAAAGCAGGATGGGGATGGTCCATTTTTCATGGGGTTTCCCGGCAATGGTGCCAGCCATGAGGAAAGGGATGATGACAAGGCCGGACTGCAGGATGGGGTTCATCAAGCCGTGTTCGAATATCGGTATGGAAGTTCCCCAGAAAAACATGATGGCCCATGCCAGCGGGATTCCGGCTATGACTGCCATCAGGTTGGGGAAGGACGGGGATGGAGAAGCCAGGGGAATGCATGGTTTTCGCCATGATGTCCAGATTTCCGCAACGGTTTTTGGGAGGGGGCGGAAACTTCCCCCGCCCATCAGGAACAACAGGGATGCGATCAGCATTATGGCCATAAGCTGGAGGATTTCCTGGTTTATGGAAAAGGGAACCGAAATGCTGTATGTGCGTCCGTTTTCAATCGGGTTTGAATTGTCGGATGTGGAAAAGATCAGGTATTTTCCCCAGTGGGAATGCCGTCCCATTCCGATCGCCATTAGGCTTTCGTGGACGCTGTGCCTCATTTCTTGCAGAACACCGTCTTCATAAAGTTTGAGCAGGGACCGGTCGTTGTTTTCCAAGCCGTCTCCTGCAAAAACAACAAAGGGCAGGTTGCCCTTTTCCCGGCTTTCCAGCTGCCTCAGGTCGATTTTATAGACATGCTCTTGTTCATGCCGGATGATGCTGGCCGGGATGGTGCGGTGGACATGGAACGCCGGTAGCTGCAACGTCAGCTCGACGAGGAAAATGAGGATTCCGGCAGCAAGGCAAATCCGGGCCATGAGGATTTTTTTCTTCATTCTGTTCCCTCGGTGACGTATTCCGGGTTTATTTTGTAAATTTCCATCCAGTCTTCCCTGCCTTCGTGCAGGTATTCAAAACGTTGGGGAGGGTTTTTGTTGCGGAGGTTGTTTATGAATTGCTGCCATTCCTTCCGGCGGCCAACGCTTGCAAAAATGTCCCCATAGAATTGTTCATGGTAGCTGTTCAGGATCATGAATTGGCAGGTCTTGTGGATGTTTTTCATGTCGGGGAATGGGAATCTGGACATGGATTTCCTGTTTAGATAAGGAAAGTCAAGGAGTTCGGATGTGTATTGCAGGCCGTCTGCAAGGGGAGGCAGTTGCCACTCCGCATGCTTCATGATGCATATGGACGCATTTCCCTGGGCCTGCCTTTCCAGCCATGCTTTTCCGGCCATCTGCACCTTTTGTTCCGAAAGATGGCGCTGCCTTGTTGATGCGTGAACATCTCCATATGCGCTTGCGTAGGAAAACAGAAGCAAGGGCGAGACGAAAGCTACTCCCCATGCAGCACTTCTCCTGAAAAAAAGGCGATTGCTTTGTTTAAGTTCCAAAAACACTTTTTGGGAAACATGGGCGACAATGAAAATGTACATGATGGCAATGTGGTATCCCCAACGCGGGAATTTCGGGCTGATCATTCCGAGCAGGGAAAAGACAAGAAGGATGGCAAGCAGGGCGGACGACGTTTTGTCTTTTTGTTTGGCAGCGAAAAAAATGGCGACGGGAAAAGCGGCGAGAAACATCATGAACAGGGGGATGTCGAATTCATGGAATTGTTGTGCATTGTAATAAAATATGGGGAAGAACCCGATGATGTCGCCCCAGTCTCCGACATTGGTGATGCTGTCGATGAATGTTTTGAAAAAATCATCAATATATATGATGTATCTCATCATGAGTACGGCGAGCGAGAGGGCTGTCGTATATAGGAAAATGAATGCCTGCGGGTGCATTTGGTGCTTACGGCGACACATCAGGATGGGGATGGCGGGGATCAGGACAAAAACGATGCCTGTGATTTTTGTTGTGATCACAAGGGCCATGGCAATGCCTGCCATGGCGGAAAGCCATGAAGATTTTTTTCCCGAGGCGTGGAATGTGGCAAAAGACAGCAGGATGACAAGGCAGGGAGCGATCAGGTGATCCACACGCAGGATGTTGACGTGGTAAAAGAGTTTTGGGGATGTTGCTAGGATGAGCGAGAGGACGGCCAAAAGAATCCTGGAGCCGCCGAATGTTGAAAAGACACCGTAAAAAACGGATACGGCAGCCGACCAGGAGAGGATATTGGTGAGGCAGTTCATGAAATTGGTCTGGCTTTCCAGACCGGAGAGGCTATGGAAAAAAGGGGATATGGACATTACGCCCCTCAATCCCAAAACGCCAAGGGCATGCAGGATGTAGTATCCGTCGAGGTAAGGGCTTGGGATTGGTTTTTGCAAGGGGCGCCCTTCAAACAGATAATCTGTGAAGATTTTTACCCTCTGGATATTGTTGTCGCCTTCAAAGGCGTGCTGGAACTGGTCCGGGCATAATTGCCAGAGCATCACAAAGGTTATCGCTCCCAGTAGAAGTGCGATTGCTGGGGCGGAAAACCCGCCTTTTTCCGTTTGTGGGGCGGGGACGGGAAAAGGGGGAGATTGGAGGGTGGGCAGGCGCCAGGATTTTGGTAGGTGGGAAAAAATTGTTGTTCCCAACATGAGTGCAATGGAAAGGAAAATGATGCTTGTGGCCAGAAATTTTCCCGCCCTGGAAAGGCGAAGGCTTCCGGAAAGGGTGTAGGATTTTCCGTTTGTGCGTGGATCTGTATTGTCGGAAGACGAAAAATGCAGGTTTTGTTTCCAGTGGGAAAAACGGCCACTTCCCAGTTTCAGGATTTCGCCATGCAGTCTGTGGGGAAGAGGAAGGGAGATATTGTTTTCGAGGATTTGGAGGGATGAATTACCCCGTGTCTGCAGATCGTCATCGTAGAAGCCCATTCCCGGGATGTTTTTGAGCCCATCATGTTCCAGATGCCGCATGTCCACACTATAGGCGAAACCGTCCACATGCCGGATAGCGTTGGCCGGGATAGCGCGGTGGACATGGAACGCCGGCAGGGACAGGGCCAAGTTGATGGCAAAAACGAAAAGGCTTGCCACAAGCCCTGCCCATGCCAGACGCATGAGATTCTTTTGCACGCCCATTTTTATGCGGACGGCTTTTCGGCGACGATGAGCAGTGAACCGGCAAATTCCCGCAGGCCCGGCGTTTTTTCAAGAATGGCGCCCAGTTTGTCCACAAAGGGAATGAGGTGTTCCGGGGTTGATGGGTGCAACCAGTCAAACGGCATGATGCGGATGTTCGTGAACCCGGCCCTTTCCAGTTGTTTGGCAAGGGGAAACCGCACAAAGGCCGTCTCATCCTTGGAAACATAAGGATAAAATGTGCGGAAATGCCGTTCCAGAAAAACCTGCGGATTGAGCATGTTGGGTTCGGCAAAAACCATTTTTCCGGAAGGTTTCAGCAGGTCGCGGATCTTGCGGAAAGCTTCGTCGCAGTTCAGGTGGTGCAGCACCGATGATCCGATGACCGCGTCAAAGGGTTCGTTGACGTTGCATTCTTCGAACCGCTGGTTGAGGAATTTCACGTTCTCGTCGGAAAACCCGCGCCGGGTTTTCATGTCGTTGGCGATGGCCAGCAGGTCGGACGAGATGTCCACGGCAAGGATGCTGGCCCCGGATTCCAGGAATTTTTCGGTAAAGTTCCCGGTGCCGCAGCCGATTTCAAGGGCGCGCATGTTGGGGGCGAGCCCGGCCGCCTCGCGGATGAGGTCGGCCCTGCGTTCCGCGCGTTTCCGTCCGGCGGGCGTTCCCCAACCCCAGATTTCAATGGCATCTCCGCTGGCCAGATATTGTCCGTGACGGATTTCGTTTTCGCTGCGGGTCATGATTCATGGGCTCCTGTTTCGGTTTTCTTTTCAAGGACGGCAAGCAGCCGGAAGGCGCAAAGGCGCCCAATGAGAGGTTCCAGATGTTTTTCCATGGCCAGCAGGGGGCGGATCAGTCCAAGCGGAATGAGGCACCAGCGCTTGAAGCCACCGGAAAGCGGATAGGCAAAAAGGGAAATGTTCCGGGAGGTCACCACGCGCATGCCGGGGAATGCCGCCAGCATGCGTTTGCGCCAGCGGCCCATGAGCAGGGTGGGAATGGCCTGGTTGGAAAGGTAAGGATCCTTGCCGGGGGTTGGCGCACCTTCCTCAAGCGGATCGTCCCCCATGATGACGGGTTCATGATGCAGCAGCTTGAAAAACAGCCAGCTGACCGGCGTGATGCCGGGTTCCACCATGACAATCCGCCCGCCGGGCCGCAGAACGCGCATGGCTTCGGACAGGAACAGGCGGGGGCGCTCAATGTGGTGCAGGACATCAAAAAGAACGATGTTCGCAAAACTGCCGTCCTCGAAAGGAAGAGCTTGCGCATCGGCCACCACGTCAATCCATGGGGCGGGCAGGACATCGGATGTGATGACGTCGGAAGCGAAGTTTTTCAGGTTGCCGCATCCGCTGCCGATTTCCAGGGTTTTGCCGGGGGCAAGCTGGGCCGCAATGCGCTGGTAGAGATCGGTGTAGATCTCGCGCAGGACAGGTTTGTTTTCCCAGATATGCCGGTAGATATCCAGCCTTTCATCCGTGTTGGTCATCTTAGAAGGCCTTGAGTTTGCGGTAGGCGAAGACAACCATGCGCAGCAACAGGACGCCATGGCGGAAACGTGAAATCTGCGTGCTGCCATAGCTGCGCGCCTGATAGCGAACCGGGATTTCCACCACCTTGAGGTTGAGTTTGGAGGCACCGAAAATCAGGTCAAAATCGCCAAACGGGTCAAAGTCGCCAAAATAGCTGCGGCCAGCCACGATCTGGTCATAGTGGCGCTTGCGCAAAACCTTGGTGCCGCAAAGAGTGTCTGTGAAGCGCTGGTTGAGCAGGAAGCTGAAAATCCATGCAAACGTGGCATTCGCCATGTGGTTGAGGAATCGCATGGCTTCATTTTCCATCGGATAGACAAGGCGGGTGCCGTTGACAAACTCGGCCTTGCCCGAGGTGATGGCAGCATAATATTTGGGCAGGTCTTCCGGCGGCATGGTCAGGTCGGCATCCAGGATCATGAGGATGTCGCCGCGCGCCATGCCAAAACCGTGCCGTACCGCATCGCCCTTGCCTTTTCCGGGCTGGACGGAAACCTTGATGTCAAGTTGCGGATAGGCCTTGATGACGCGGTTGATCTCGTCCAGGGTTCCATCGCTGCTGTGGCCCTCCACAAACAGGATTTCCATGTTCTTGCAAAAACGGGGAGTGCGGGTGATGGCGGCCTCGATGTTGCCCTTTTCATTGCGGCAGGGCACCAGAACCGTGCAGGAAAGTTCACCAAGGGGCGGTTGACGCCTTGAGCGCAGAACGGTGTAGGAGCGCAGGCAGAGGCCCCGGATGAAGGGAAGTGGGGCAAAAACCTTGTTGAGGAAGGGGCCGATGCCAAAGGCATGTTTGGGGAAGATCTGGCGCCATTCATGCTTGATCTCCTCAAAATCAGAGAGGCTGAGGATGGCACCGATATCGGCAGCCGACAGCCAGCTTTGGGGGGAGGATGGGCGTTTCATGCCCAGTTTTTCGCTAAAGGTCAGGATGGGGCGCCACAAGGGGGTGTGGTAGGCCACAATCATGCGGGTATCCGGCGAGCAGAGCCCATGCAGACCATCAAAGGTTTTTTGCACGTCACGCAGCTCACCGATGCAGTCCGTCATGATAATGATGTCAAAAGGCCCATCCTTGGCAAGGTCTGCCACAAAGTCCGGGTTTTCAATGTCGCCGCAACGAAAGTCCATATCCTCATGGCGAGAGGATGCCAGCGCAACCATCTTGGGAGAGATGTCAACGCCAATGCCGGTTTTTGGAGCCAGGGCCGCCAGCATGTCGCCATTGCCGCAGCCAAGGTCGAGAACCTTGAGGCCTTCCGGCACAAGGAAGCGCATGTAGCGGGCATCCTCGTCATGGAAATACTGGTTTTTCCCAGCCCATATTCCGGCATCTTCCGCCCGTGCATCGTAAAAGTCATGGACTGACTGTGTTTGTGGCTCCAGCATGGGGCGCTTTTCCTTTTCGTAAAATCCAGAGGACTCCGCCCGGGAGTCCTGCAAATGAAATGAGTAGTCCAAATGCCAGCGATAACGCAAGGGCATCGGCGGACACAATTCCGGTTTTGCCAAGAATGAAAACCATGACGCCTTCACGAATGCCCCATCCGGCAAGGGAAATGGGCAGAACCGTGAGCAGGATGACGGGCGGGATGAGAACCATGGCATCCAGGAATCCCAGCGGGATGGACATCATGCGGGCCATCATGAACATGACGGCGACGGTCATGAAATGGGTGAGGATGGACAGGGTCATGATCAGCCCGCCGTGACGGCTGGTGGGCATGATGCAGCGCATGTCGCGCGTGAATTCGGCCATGAAGATGGAAAGTTTCTTGAAGGGAATGAAACGGGCCATCCATTCCCCCAGAAGAAGGCAGAGGGCGAAACCGCAAAGCCCGCCAGCAACCAGCAGCGTGAGGGCGGTGCGCATGGCATGGCTCAGGATGATGGTATAAAAGAGGGGCAGGGTGGCTGCGGCCATGAGCATGAGGGCCAGAAGCGCCACCACGCGATCCGCAAGGACGCTGGAGGTGGCCCGGGCTACGGGCATTCCGGCCCTGGTGGCAAGCACCACCCGCACAACATCGCCGCCAATGGTGGAGGGCAGGGTCTGGTTGAAGAATTGGCCAATGAAGGTGAGAACCTGCGCATCCCTGAAAGAAAGCCCTGTTCCGCATGTCCGGGTAATGAGCTGCCAGCGCCAGCCCACCAGCGTGATCTGGAAAAGGACAAGGGAAAGCACCACAAGGATGCCGGGCCCATTCACCTGCGTCATGCGGTCAAGAACAGGGGCGGGGTCTGCTGCATGCAGTAATATCCCGACAAGGAGCAAGGATACAAGCAGTTTGGCGATGAGCGAAAAGGTTTTTTTCATGCGGCCTTGAAAGCGGGTAAAAACGGGAAACGTATTGCTTGTAATGCACCCGCCCAGCTTTTTCAATCCAGGATGTATGGAAAATGCGTTTGTTGAAATCTTATTTCCGGAGTTTCAGCGTGCGGGCATTGGCGGCGCTGATAATGGTGCTTCCAGCCATGAGAATGGCACCAATCGCCGGACTGAGCGCAATGCCGAAGCGGGCATAAAGAACACCGGCTGCCAGGGGAATCGCCACGATGTTGTAACCGGTGGCCCAGATGAGGTTCTGGATCATTTTGCCATAAGTGGCCTTTGCCAGATGGATGATGGCCGGCACATCAAGGGGATTGCTGTGGACAAGGATGATGTCTGCGGTTTCAATGGCGACATCGGTTCCTGCGCCGATTGCGATGCCGACTTGAGCCTGTGCAAGCGCCGGGGCATCGTTTACACCATCTCCCACCATGGCCACAATCAGTCCTCGTTCTTGGATTTCCTTGATTTTTTCTGATTTCTGTCCAGGCAAGATTCCGGCAATGGCCTCATCCAGGCCAGTTTCACGGGCCACCCAATCTGCAACCTTTTGGTTGTCTCCTGTCAGCATGATGCAGGAGATTCCCATCTCTTTCAGGCGCTGGATGGCCATTCGGGATTCAGGGCGGATGATGTCGGTCAGGGCGATGGCGCCCATTATCTGCTCATTTTCCAGTACAAACACAACGGTTTTGCCTTCGGCATTCAGGGTCGTGATTCTGGAATCTTCAACGTTCAGGTGCTTGCTTTCCAGATATCCGGGGCTGACTACCTTGAATTCGCGGCCTTCCACCAAGCCTTTGATCCCTACGCCCGGGATGGCTGAAACATCTTCGACAGCCTTGTGGGGGGCGGAAAATGCAGAAATTCCCCGGGCGATAGGATGTTCCGAATGGGCCTCAAGGGCGGAGGCATAAGCAACCAGATCGTTTTCAGAGGTTTTATCATCAAGGGGGAGGATGTCGGTGATGCCAAATTCTCCCTTGGTCAAGGTTCCCGTCTTGTCAAAAACAATGGCCTGGATGTTGCGGGCCATTTCAAAGGCACTGCGGTTGCGGATCAAAAGCCCGTTTTGGGCGGCAAGTGCGGTCGAGACGGCGACAACCAGTGGTACGGCAAGGCCTAGGGCGTGGGGGCATGCAACCACCATGACAGACACCATACGCTCCAGGGCAAAGGCCAGGGGCATCTGGCTGAAAACAAGCCAGCCAGCAAGGGGCATGGCACCAATGAAAAGGGCGGCCATGGTCAACCAGAATGCGGCCCGGCCTGCCAGGTCCTGGGTTCGGGATTTGCTTTCCTGCGCGGTTCGGACAAGGGTTACAACCTGGGAGAGGAAGGAATCTTCCCCGGTTTTGGTGATTTCAATCGTTATGGCACCATCCCCGTTCAGGGCACCGCCAATGATATCGGCACCCATTGTCCGCTCGACCGGTGTGGATTCTCCTGTCAGCATGGCTTCGTTCAGGAAGGTTTTCCCCTCGATGATGCGGCCGTCGGCGGGCACTTTTTCGCCGGGTTTGACAAGCACGTGATCGCCCGGGGCCAAGTCTTCCAGCTCAACGTCTGCAAGGGTGCCGTCCGGCATGAATTTGTGGGCTTCCGAAGGGAGGAGACGCGCAAGGTTTTCCAGTGCGTTTCCTGCTCCCATGACCGATTTCATCTCAATCCAGTGCCCCAGCAGCATGATGTCCACCAGGGTTGCCAATTCCCAGAAAAAATCCGTTCCGGACAGCCCCAGAACAATGGCGACGCTGTAAATATAGGCCGTGGTGATTGCTGTGGTGACAAGCACCATCATGCCAGGCAGGCGGATTTTAAGTTCTGCAAGCGCGCCCCGGAAGAAGGGAAGACCACCATAAAAATACACCACGCTGGCGAGCAGGGAGAGTAGAAGCTGGTCGCCGGGAAAGCGCCAGCCCAGATGCAAGGTCTTTTGAACCATTGGGGACAAAAAGAGGATGGGCAGTGTCAGGATCAGGCAAATGATAAAGCGTTTCCTGTAATCTGCCACCATGGCCTGATGATGGGCGTGATGCCCCTGCGTGGGAACATGTTGGGATTGGTTATGGCATGTGTGGGGCATAACAGCTTGTCCTTGAATCATGGAAAAAAAGATCAGGATCCCGACCAGGATACCAAGTTTTTGTGTTGGGAACAATGGTCAGGCATGTGCCGGGATGCCGGACAGAGAAGTTTGTGTTGTTTTTTTGCGTCATGAAATATAGCTTTCCGGGCAGGAGATTTTCCATGAACATTCTCAAACCCGTTACCCTTGAACATGCGCCTGCGCTGTTCCGTATTGCGCGCGCCATATCTACGCTCATGTTCGTGTTGCCAGTCGTTGTCCTTTTTTACCAGTACAAGGGCTTGACCACAGGGGACTTTTTCCTCCTTCAGGGCATTTTTGCTTTCGCCGTCTTTGTACTTGAGGTGCCCACGGGGTATATTGGCGATCTTTTTTCGCGGAAGAAGGTCATTGTCGCTTCCCTGTTTTTCTGGTGCGCCGGCTATTTTGTCTGGTATCTTTTTAGGGGGTTTTTCTTTGTTTTTCTTGGTGAGCTGCTTTTTGGCATTGCCGCAGCCCTGCTGTCAGGCACCGGGGAAGCTTATGTTTTCGATGTTCTTAAAAAGCAGGGCAAGGAAGATTCTTTCCTGAAGGAATGGGGGAAGTTCAATACCTGGTCTTTGGCGGGGATGGTGTTCGCCACTTTTACCGGTAGTATCATCTATGACCGGATGGGGCCGGACTTCACGGCCCTCCTGACAGTTTTCGTGGCCGGGTTGTCTGTTGTTCTCGCCCTTTTCCTGCCCGATGTTCCAGAGGTGCAGCGGGTGGTCGCCCAAGGCAAGAGCAAGTGGCAGGATATCCTCGATATTTCGAAATATGCGGCAACGCACAGGGAAATCAAGTGGCTCATGCTTTATCCGGCCACCTTTGGCACGGGAACGCTTATTCTCATGTGGGGGATGCAGCCGCTGATGAAGCATGCGGAGGTCCCGGTTTTCCTGTTTGGTGTGGTTGTCGGGATAAACCAGTTTTTCCGTATGGGGTTTTCGCATTTTGCGCACGGCCTGTTTCACAGGTTTAAAACGAAAGGCTTTTCCCTGCTGCTGTTCGGCGTTCTGATGGCAGGGCTTGCTGCGGCTGTTGCCCTTCCAGAGGTGAGGTTCCGGCCTCTTGTTTATATCCTGCTGGTACTGGTCGCTTTTGCAGCGGCATCGCAGATTTCCTTGCGTATTGTCACAAGTTCGATGATCAACCACCGCATCCGGTCGGATGAACGGGCCACGGTGCTTTCTGTCAGTTCCATGTTCAGCAAGGCGTTCAACGGCGTGGCCATGATTACCCTCAAATTCATGATTGATGGCTGGAGTCTTTCGGCGACTTTTGCGGTGTCTGGCCTTGTGATCCTTACGCTCACCGGCATCGCGCTCGCAAAACTCCTGCGGTTGAAACTGGTGTGAATTCCGCCATTTGCTGCGGTAAACGAGCATAATATGATATGGGAAAATGACAGCTTTCCTTGAAAACATAAGTAAAAAGCTTATGTTTATACCCCCTTGCCAATTTTCTTTGAAAGGCATATGAGCTGTTATTGCGTGGCTCACAGGTGAAGGATAATAAATCCCATGCCAGATGTGTATGTTGTGCTTCGGATTGTTGAAGAGGTTGCTCCGGAAAAGCTCGAGGGAATTCTTCATTCCGGCTTTGATGTCAATACCTGTGATGGACACGGGGATAGCGTCCTGTCACATGCGTTGCGCGTGTACATGACGGATGAATATGATCCCGATACCCTGGCCTGCCTGCCGCGTAATCCGCAGGCTTTACGGCAGGTGGCCATCTTGCTGGAGCATGGCGCGGATGTGAACGCCCCGATTTTCAAGGGGAATACTCCCCTGCATTTTGCAGTGGCGCACAGTGGGCGGAAAGCCGACAAGCCCTTGTTGAAACTTCTGCTGAAGCATGGGGCTGACGTGACGCGCAAGAATAGCCATAAATTCACTCCGCTGGATCTTCACCACGGGCCAGAGGTTGAAGCCTTGATCAGGGAATTTGAGCAGCAGGCAGCATCAGAGCCAATCGCGTCAAGGATGCAACCGCCTGCCCGGAACATCTCGCCCGCAGGTTGAGGTCTGTTTTTACTGGAAGATTTCAGGCTCGGTCCATGAAGGCCATGACTTCGCTGCGGATGTGGCGAATATCATCCGTTTCAGCCAGGAAATCAAAAATGCGTGTCATGGCACCGCTTTCTTTTAAAATACGCAAGGAAGGCCGGTAATTCATTTCATAAGGCCAGACCACCCAGCGCATCAGCAGGTCCGGGAAGGACGTGATGTCAAGGTTTTCCACTTTTTGTCCAACAAGAACCTGAGCGACCAGGGCAGGAGATGGCGTGCGCTCCTCAGTGGCAAACTTTTCTTTCAGTTCATCAAAAATCCGGTCGAGGATATCCAGCTTGTCGGCATCGCGTATGAGGCGGGCAAACCGAAGGCTTTCTTCGGAAAGGTTTGGATCCAGCCATTTCTTGTTGTGCTGGGTGATGGCGGTCAGCACAATCTGTCGCTCTGTTTCAGGACATGTGCTCAGCCAGTTCCCATCCCGGACGATCTCCGTGCTGCGCTGGGCATGATCCAGACTTGTTTCATCCATCATGTGACCATAAACCGCCAGCTGGGGAAAGCGCCCGACATCGTGAAGGAGGCCGATGGCGGCGGCAGTTGTGGTTGCGCTCTCTGTCCAGTCCAGATCCCGCGCAATCCGGATGCAAAAGTTCTGGACGCGAAAGGTGTGATGGTATTTGAGTGTCTTGAGGTAGGAAAGAGCTTCCGGCACCTCGGTCTGCTGGTAGAGGTTTTCAAAACGCTGGGTCAATTCTTCAAGAAGTGCGCTGTTCATGGGCGGTTTTTTCTTAGGGATAAAGGTCGGGGGATTTGGTGTGCCTATGTTCTGTTCAGGCGGGATGCTTTCATGTCATGGGCCTTTTCAAAAATGTTTTCAAGCACCGGATGGGTTCCACGCAATTTCTCCACAACCTGGCTGGCCCAATCAAAATAAGCGGCAATCCGCTCATCGGACCACCCCGCTGGGGGAGAGATTGCCATATCCTGAAGGTTGCAGATCTTGTCTGCCAGTTTGACCAGTTTGGCGCGTGGGCTGGCATGTGCGGCATGTTCTATCTGCAATTGCTTGCGCTGCTCCTTGGGCAGGCGCTTGTCGTCGGTTGCTTCCAGGACAACATTCGTGATCTCGTCCCCAAATATGCTTCGGAGTTCATCCGGGGATGTGCTTGTGTCCTCTACCGTGTCGTGGAGCAAGGCGGCGCAAAGCACAACGGGATCGACGATGTCCGCCTCATTCACCAGAATGTGCAGGAGGTCAACCGGGTGGTTGATGTAAGGGATGGCATCCGCTCCCTTGCGCCGCTGGTTCTTGTGTTTTTGGGTGGCAAAATGCAGTGCTTTGACAACAAGCTGGAAATCCTCATTGTTCATGTGTTCTCCTTAACAGGAATAAATGGCAAAAGGGCTTCATAAATGGCCTGACCGCCTTCTCCCTTCAAGAGAAAGCGTGCCGAATGGCATTCATGATTTTTGTATGTGATAACGTTTTTTTTGGCGGGATATAGCCCATTTGCTTTCATGCCGGACGATGATGGCTGGCGTTGTGTCCTCAGAAAGCCTCATGTCTGCCCATTTCTGCATGGCTTGTGCGGACGGAAGTTTTGCGGCACGGTTGGGAAATTTTGCGGAATGGTAAGGAACGAGCTGGAGAACGGCAATGTGCTTTGCCATGAAGGAAAGAGCGTCGCGACATGACGTTAAACCTCCATCCTTTTGTAGCTGTTTGGCAATCTCCCGGAACCGGCTTTCCCAGTAGATGAAGCCGTTGTGCCAGGAATGTGTGGGGTTGAGATAGAAAAAGGGAAAGTCGTCCTTTGGGGTAAATTCCTGATGAAGGTTTTTGATGACATCCTGCCGGAAGGCTTCAAAAAGGGGGGCGGGTTCCCGTTCCAGCATGTCATGGGCTGAAAAACCCGGATTGCCCATGAGGATAAAGATTTTGGCATTTGCAAGGTTGCCGATATAAGGGACCGGCAAAAGCGAGGGCTGGATGATTGTGTTTGTTTGTTCGGGGAACGGGTTCTTGTTCCTGTAATCGCTAAATCCGTCATACACAGGCGCGGATAGTTTTGGAGAAACTTGCATGTCTTGTGGGTGAATAAAAGGCGGGGAAGGCGTTTCAAATCCGTTCCAGAATTTTATAATGCTTTCGGGTTCAGTTTCATTCATTTTTTCTTTCGCCCCTTGAGGTTGTGCGGCTCAGGTTTTTCCGTTTTGGTGTTTTTCCGCGTTACCTCGCGCGTGGTTGTGGTTAGTACGCCGTGCCGCTGTCTATATTCCGCCAAATATTTTCCGGTGAAGCTTCTTGTTTCCGAAATGATGGTGTCCGGCGGGCCCATGGTGATGACTTCGCCGCCACCGTCGCCGCCTTCCGGCCCCATGTCCACAATCCAGTCCGCGGTTTTGATGACCTCCAGGTTGTGTTCAATGACAAGGGCCGTATTGCCGGAATCCACCAGCGCGTGCAGTACTTCGAGCAGTTTTCCCACATCATCGAAATGCAGCCCCGTGGTGGGTTCATCAAGAATGTAGAGGGTGCGGCCGGTAGCCCTGCGTGACAGCTCCTTGGCCAGCTTGACGCGCTGTGCCTCGCCGCCCGAGAGGGTGGTGGCCTGCTGGCCCACATGCAGGTAGCCAAGACCGACCCGCGCCAGCGTGTCGAGTTTTTCCCGGATGCTGGGGACTGCCTTGAAGAACTCTGCCGCTTCTTCCACCGTCATGTCCAGCACGTCGGCAATGGATTTTCCGCGATACAGGACTTCAAGCGTTTCGCGGTTGTACCTCCGGCCCTTGCACTGGTCGCAGGTGACATAAACGTCAGGCAGGAAATGCATCTCGATCTTGATCAGGCCGTCCCCCTGGCAGGATTCGCAGCGTCCGCCTTTCACGTTGAAGGAAAAGCGGCCGGGACCATAGCCGCGCGCCTTGGCTTCCGGCAGGCCTGCGAACCAGTCCCGGATGGGGGTGAAGGCGCCAATGTAGGTGGCGGGGTTGGAGCGTGGTGTGCGGCCAATGGGCGACTGGTCGATGTCGATGACCTTGTCGAAATGGCCAAGGCCTTCAATTTTTCCGTGTGGCCCAGGTGTTTCACGGCTTTTCATGAGGGCGCGGGAGGCGGACGGGAACAGGGTGTCCAGAACGAGCGAGGATTTTCCCGAACCCGATACACCGGTGATGCAGGAAAAAGCGCCCACAGGGAACCTGGCGGATACGTTTTTGAGGTTGTTGACCGTGCAACCTTCAATTTCGAGCCATTTTTTGCCGTTTGTGGCGTGGTGGCGCAGTGGCGGGACGGGGATCTGCTTCTGGCCGCAAAGATATTGCGCGGTGAGGCTGGCCATGTTGGCAAGAACCTCATCGCGAGGGCCGGCCGCCACCACATGGCCGCCATGCACGCCAGCTCCGGGTCCCATGTCAATGAGGTGGTCCGCCGTGCGGATGGCGTCTTCATCATGCTCCACGACCAGCACGGTGTTGCCAAGGTCACGCAGGTGCTTGAGGGTTTCCAGCAGGCGGTCGTTGTCGCGCTGGTGCAGGCCGATGGAGGGTTCATCCAGCACATAAAGTACCCCGGTCAGGCCGGAGCCGATTTGTGAGGCGAGACGGATGCGCTGGCTTTCGCCGCCGGAAAGGGTGCCGGAATTGCGGGAAAGCGATAGGTAGCCAAGCCCGACATCTGCAAGGAAGCGCAGGCGCTCGTTGATCTCCTTGAGGATTCTCCGGGCAATCTCCTGCGCCGTTTCGGAGAGTTTGGAAGAGAGATTGCCAAACCATTCCCGTGCGGCAATGACCGACATGTCGGACGCATCCACAATGGTCAGTCCGGAAACCTTGACGGCCAATGCCTCGGGCTTGAGACGGAGACCGTGGCACGCGGCGCAGGGGGTGGTGTTCTGAAAGCGGGAAAGCTCTTCCCGGACCATGTTGCTGGAGGTTTCCCGCCAGCGGCGCTCCAGGTTGTGTACCAGACCTTCAAAGGGTTTGCGGGTTTCAAAGGAGGAGGTGCCGCCTTCAAACTTGAGGGCGATGACCTTGTTTCCTGAGCCGTAAAGGATGATGTTCCTGGCCTTTTCCGGCAGGTCTTTCCAGGGGGTGTCCAGTGAAAAGCTGAAATGATCAGACAGGCTCTCCAGTGTCTGGCGGTAATATTCGGAAAAGGTGCCCTCCCATGGTGCCAGCACACCTTCCCGCAGTGACAGGCTGTCATCCGGGATGATGAGGGAAAGGTCAAAGTCGAGCTTCTGCCCAAGCCCGTCGCATTCCGGGCAGGCACCAAACGGGTTGTTGAAGGAGAACAGGCGGGGTTCGATTTCCGAGATGGTGAAACCGGAAACAGGGCAGGCAAACCGGGAGGAAAAGGTGGTGCGCGTGCCGGATGTGGAATCCTCGGCGTAAAGCAGGCCATCCGATATGGCAAGGGCAGTTTCGATGGAATCGGCCAGACGCTGGGCCAGTCCTTCGCGCACCACCACCCGGTCCACGACGATGTCGATGTTGTGCTTCAGCTTCTTGTCAAGCTCCGGTGTGTCATCGATATCCATCATCTCGCCGTCAATGCGCACGCGCTGGAAGCCGCGCTGGCGCATGGTATCCAGTTCCTTGCGGTATTCGCCCTTGCGGCCGCGGACCAGCGGGGCGATGAGGTAGAGGCGGGTTCCCTCCGGCATGGCAAGGATGCGGTCCACCATCTGGGAAACGGTCTGGCTTTCGATCGGCAGGCCGGTGGCGGGGGAGTAGGGGATGCCCACGCGTGCCCATAAAAGGCGCATGTAGTCATAGATTTCCGTAACGGTACCCACCGTGGAACGCGGGTTTTTCGAGGTGGTTTTCTGCTCGATGGAAATGGCAGGCGAGAGGCCTTCGATGGAATCGACATCCGGCTTTTGCATCAGCTCCAGGAACTGGCGGGCATAGGCGGAGAGGCTTTCGACATAGCGGCGCTGGCCCTCGGCATAGATGGTGTCAAACGCCAGGGAGGATTTTCCGGAGCCGGACAGCCCGGTGATGACGGTGAGCGAATCGCGCGGGATGTCGAGGGAAATGTTCTTGAGGTTGTGCTGGCGCGCGCCTCTTATGCTGATGAATTTCTGTTCCATGCCCCCATCATAGCGCAAGGACTTCTTTTTGAAAAGTGTTCTTGTTATGTTCGTTCATGTTTTTGCAGATGATGGTTGCGGAAGGAAGGGCAGGGATGTATAACCCGGCCATTCCAGTTGTATATGGCCATAAAAGGGAGAAAAAACATGGCGATTGAACGTACCTTTTCCATCATCAAGCCCGATGTGACCCGTCGCAACCTCACCGGTGCGGTGGCTGACCGCCTCGAAAAGGGTGGACTGCGCATTGTGGCGCAGAAGCGCCTGCGCATGACCAAGGAAATGGCGGAAGGTTTCTATGATGTGCATCGCGGCAAGCCGTTTTATGATGGCCTCGTGGAATACATGACCAGCGGCCCGGTTGTGGTGCAGGTGCTGGAAGGCGAGAACGCCATCGCCCGCAACCGCGAGATCATGGGCGCGACAAATCCGGAAAAGGCCGATGCCGGTACCATCCGCAAGGATTTCGCCGTGTCGATGACCGAAAACTCGGTGCATGGTTCCGATGCGCCGGAAACCGCCGCGCGCGAGATTTCCTTCTTCTTTGCAGCCGTGGAAATCACGGGCTGATAACCTGCGGAGTAACAATGAAGCGTTTCCTGCTCCTTGCCTGGCTCTGCCTTGCGCCACTTGCGGCCCGGGCTGACGATGCGTCGTTTACCGTGTCGCCGGTTGCGGTGGACGTGACGGCGGAAAGTGCGGCGGCCGCAAAGGAGCAGGCGATTGCGCAGGCGCAGCGGGATGCGTTTGACACGGTTCTTGCGCGGATGACCATCCCCGAGGACCGGGCGGCATTGCCGCAACTCACGGACGACGATATTTCCGGGTTTGTGCAGAATTTCGAGGTCATTTCTGAAAAAACCTCGCCTGTACGTTATGTGGGCAGCCTGACGGTGCGGTTTTCGCAAGCTGCGGTACTCACTTTCCTGCGGGAGCATGCGGTCTCCCTCATCAAGACCCGCAGCCAGCCCATGCTGATCCTGCCGGTGTTCTGGCAGGATGGGCGGCTCATGCTGTGGGAGGATGAAAATCCGTGGCGTGAGGCGTGGGATCAGGTTTCCGGAAGTGGTACCGAGCTGATGCCGGTGGTGGTGCCGCTGGGTGACATTGCCGATGTGGCAGGCATGAGTGCTGAAAAAGCCATATCCGGAGACAATGACATCATTCGCAAGATGGCTGACCGTTATCATGCGGGCGGGGATGCCGTGGTGGCCATTGCGGTGGCTTCCGGCCCTCAGGATGACCCGCTGGCGCGTCTGGCCATGCAGATCATCCGCATGGCGCCGGGGGGCGATGTGGCGGTGCGTAACCTGGATGTGCTGCGCAGCGCAAATGAGGATGATGCGGCACTGATGGCAAAGGCGACGGCGGCTGTCCTGCGTGAGCTTCGGCTGGCGTGGAAGGCGGAAACGGCGGTTGAGCCAATTGCGCCCCGCGACATTGATGTCATGGCCCTTGTTTCATCCCTGGCTGACTGGCAGGCGCTGGAAAAGGTGCTGCAACAGGAACCGCGGATTGGAAAGATTGTTACGGTGGCTTTCGGCGCGGGGTATGTTCGCGGCAGCCTGACGGTGACAGGAAATATTGAAAAGCTTCAGCAGGCCTTGGTTGCGCAAGGGTATCTGCTCACGCTTGGCGAAAACGGTTATGAAATCCGCAAGCCCTGAAAAGGTTCAGCTTCCCCTGCCGCTGGCGTTTCGTCCGGCGCTGGGGCGTGGCGATTTTTTGGTATCGGCCTGTAATGCCGATGCCGTTGCATGGATTGACCGCTGGCCTTCATGGACGTATCCCCATCTTGTAATTTACGGCCCGGAAGGATGCGGCAAGACGCATCTTGCCCATGTCTTCGTGGAGCGCAGCGGGGCACTGGTCCTGTCCGCTCCCGACGAGGTTGTATTGGCTTTCCTCATCCATGAAAGCCGGGCGGTGGTGTTTGAAGGTGCCGACAAGCTGGCCGGCAACCCGGATGGTGAACGCTTCCTGTTCCATCTCATGAACCTGCAAAAGGAAAATGGCAGTTCTCTGCTGATGATATCCGATACCGCTCCATCGGCATGGGGGGTGCATCTGCCCGATTTGCGCTCGCGCCTTCTGGCAGCGCAGGTGGCCGGGATAGAGGCTCCGGACGACGCCCTGCTGGAAGGGGTGTTCCTGAAGCTGTTTGCCGATCGGCGCGTGGATGTTGATGCGGACGTGGTGCAATATGTCCTTCCGCGTATCCAGCGCAGCTTTGCCGGCGTGAAGGCGCTGGTGGAAAGCCTTGATGCCGCAGCGCTTTCCAAAACCCGCCGCATCACCATCCCTCTTGCCCGCGATGTACTGGCGGAAAAATCCAGATAGGGAAAACTTATAAAAATTCATTCGGATATAGAGATTAATCATCATCGTTACAAAAAAGGCGATGATGTGTCTATAGGTCAATTTATTCCTTTGTTTTTTTTATTTTTGTTGTTTGTTTTTATTTTTATCTTTGTGTTCCCATATATATTTTTTTCGTTTGATGGTTTGTATGGATTTTTTCGTAATTTTTTCATTGGGGCGTTTTTACTGATTTTTTTTGGTCGGTTGTATGTAAGTTTTTTTGGTGCAGAACGGGTTCGTGCAGTCTTGGGGAATTCCCTGTTGGGGATTTTTGCTGCTTTAAGCCAGCTGGATTGGTTTTTGAGGCTTTTTGGTTCCGGTCTTGCCAATTTTCCTTGGTATGCCCATATCGTGCCTGTCTGTGGATGGATCATGATCCAGTTTCTGTTCTGGCAAATCATGCTTGAAATTGATTCGAAAAAATATCCCGAGAAGAGTGTCGAGCAGATCGAGAACATGTATTTTGTCTGGTTCATGTCCATTTATGGCGGTCTGTGGTTGGTGCGCCATCTGCTGGGAGGCATGAGCATCGAGGAAATGCTGTCCTACCTTCCTGCTGTTTGAAGGTAAAAATATAAAAAAGGCCTTGGTTCCGCGGAGAACCAAGGCCTTTTTGATTGAGGCGTTTGTCGTGCCTTACATGTGTTTGGCAAGGCGGGTTTTTACCTTTTCCAGCCCCATGACCATCATGATTTCATGGACGTCCGGGGAGTCTTCCCGCCCGATGAGGGCGAGGCGGACAATCTTCATGAAATCGGCAATGCTGCCATGGAACGCGTCCGGATTGGCCTTGTAGGCCTTGGTGTCGGAGCAGAAGCCAGCGGCATCCGTGGCGGCTTTGGTTGCCTCCCACCATGCATCGCGGTCAGTCGCGTGTTCCAGCGCACCCATGAAGCCTGAAAGAACGGCCTTGAGGACATCGGGGTTCTTGCCTGTAACCGTGGCGAGGTCGGGCGCGGTGAACAGGTCGTCAAAGAAATAGGAAATGTCATCCTGCAGCGTGCCCCAGCGGGTGATGTCCTTCCGCCTGCGGACGTTTTCCCGTTCGATGTTGAGGATGGCCTTGATGTAGCTGGCCTCGTTCGCCATGCGGGGATAGAAGGCCGGGCTGAAGCGTTCGGCCCATGCCAGCGCCAGGTCGTAGGCCTCCGTGTTGCTGTATTCGGAGATGATGCGCCGGCTGATGCTGTTGAGCTTGTCGAGATCAAACAGCGCGCCCGAGGGGGAGGTTTTCTTGAGGTCGAGCGCGAAATCGGCAAGCGGCAGGGCCGGATTTTTCTTGCGCCAGTCCTCGAAGTCGGAATTGGCGAGATTTAGGAGGTATTCGAGGATGGCATTCACCGGATAGCCCTGTTCGAGGAAGAACTCTATGTTGGCTTCCGGGTCCTTGCGCTTGCTCAGCTTGCGCTTGGCGGTGCCGTCCATTTTCTGGATGGGGGAGAGGTGGGCGTATTTGGGCGCTTTCCAGCCCATGATGTAAAACATCTCCATGTGCAGCGGCAGGGAGGGGAACCATTCATCCCCGCGCAGGACATGGGTTGTGCCCATCAGGTGATCATCGATGACATGGGCGAAATGGTAGGTGGGCAAGCCGTCCGAGGCCTTGATGATGATGGCGTCCATGTCATTCTGCGGCACGCTGCGGGTGCCGCGGATGATGTCCTTGACGTCCATGCGGTTTTCGTGGCTTCCGTTCGAGCGGATGCGGACAACAAAGGATGCGCCAGCCTGAAGTTTTTGCAGGATTTCCGCGTCTGAAAGGTCGCGGCAGCGGGCGTATTTGCCATAATAGCCGGTGCGTTCCTTCTTGAGGGTCTGCTCATCGCGTACCTTGTCAAGCTCCTCGGAGGAGCAGAAGCAGGGATAAGCCTTGCCGTCGCGGATGAGGGCCTTGGCGTAGGCCTGGTAGATGTCCTTGCGGTGGCTCTGGATATAAGGGCCGAAATCTCCCTTTTCCGCGCCTTCCAGCACCGGGCCTTCGCCAAAATGGATGTGCAGGGTGTGAAAGGCGGTAAGGATTTGCGCGATGCCGTCATCAAGCTGCCGCTTCTGGTCGGTATCCTCGATGCGGAGCATGCACACGCCGCCCGACTGGCGGGCGAGGGTGGTGTTGATGAGGCCCATGTAAATGGAGCCAAGATGCACGAAACCCGTGGGGCTTGGGGCCATGCGGGTGACCATCTGCCCCGGCGCAAGGTTGCGGGTGGCGATTTTTTCTTCAAGCGCCTGGAGCATGTCGATGTTGGCGTTTGGAAAAGCGAGGTCGGCGATCTGGTCGCGGATGGACATGGGGCTTACCTGTCTTGATGGGGAGGGGAAACCTGAAACGGCCGCATCCTAGGAAGCTTTCAAAGGTGTGTCAATGGCTTCCGGTTAGCTAATCCTTCATGGAGGCGGGGTAGGGTGGAACCCTGGAAAATCTGGAGGGGAACATGCCAAAACTCGTGCTGGTGCGCCATGGCGAAAGTGAATGGAACCGGAAGAACCTGTTTACGGGCTGGATGGATGTGGATCTTTCGGAAAAGGGCGTGGAAGAGGCGCATGCAGCGGGAAGGAAACTGAAAGCGGCGGGCCATGTGTTTGACATGGCGTTTGATTCCATCCTCAAACGCTCGCAACACACACTTTCCATCATTCTGGAGGAATTGGGGCAGGAGGGCATTCCGGTGGTGCGGGATGTGGCGCTGAATGAGCGGCATTATGGCGCGCTGCAAGGCTTGAACAAGGCGGAGACAGCAGAAAAATATGGGGAGGCGCAGGTGCATCTGTGGCGCCGGAGTTTTGACGTGCCACCGCCGAAAGACAAAAATGGCATGGGCGAAAGCCTCAAGGATACCTGCGCACGGGTGATGCCGTTTGTGAAGACGAGGATATGGCCGGAACTCAGGGCCGGGAAACGGGTGATCATCGCTGCACATGGCAATTCGCTGCGGGCGCTGGTGAAGGAGCTGGACGGGATTTCGGACGACAAGATCGCAGGCCTTGAAATTCCCACCGGCCAGCCATTGGTCTATGAGCTGGACGAAAACCTGAACCCCCTGTCGCACGGGTATTTGTAATGCGTTCCGTTGGCGTTTATTCCCAGTATGGCCGGGTGGTTTTGAAGGTCTTCCACGCTTCCGGCGCATCCTTCTCCCGCAGGGTGGCAAGCTGTTGGGCAAGGCGGTTTGCCAGAAGGGCGGGGGGCTTCCCCTTTCCTGCAAGCTTTTTCAGCATGTCACGTGCAAAACAGGCGTTGTTGTAACGCCCCAGCGCCTTGCCCAGCGTACTGGCCGCCAGGGCAAAGCGTTCCGCCTCCGGGCTGGCAAAAAGGGTCTGGGTGGCGGCTATGGCCATGTTCAGTTTCTTGATGCGCGTGCGCAGGCTGTGCAGTTCTTTTTCCGGCAGATGGCTGAAATGGCGTCCGGCATGCAGGATTTTGGCATGCATCTTGTCCAGCCATGCCGGAGCGCAGGTGGAAAGGGAGCGTTGAGCCTCCTTTTTCATGCAGCGTTCATCTTCAAGAAAACGACAGGTCTTGAGAAGGATGATGGTGGTCGCGGTATCCTTCAGAAGGGCTTCTGTTTTTGCATGCATGGCTTTTTGCCGCGTTCGCGCGCGCTGCATCAGCAGGGCTGGCGGTTTTTCCCCGGACAGGCGTGGCAGGGTTTCGGCAATGAATACGTCGAGGTCGCGTTCGGGGCCCAGAACCTGTGTCATGTGCTTCAGGCCGGTTCGGATGTCCGGAAGGACGTCCCGTGGCAGGATGGGGTGGAAAAAGGAAAAAATGGACCGCAGGCGGCGCAGGGCAAGGCGCATCTGGTGTACACCTTCAATGTCGCGGCCATCAAGGGCGCTCTCCATGTTGGAAAGGATGAGGGATAAATTGGCAGCGGCCAGCATCCGGAAGGCCTGGCCTGCCGGCATGTTTTCCAACAGGGCCGGAGGCGGGAGGACAAGGGGGGCGGCAAGAGGGGTTGCCATGGCCAGTGAAAATCCCCTGCGGGCCTTGCTGATGGTGGATATGCGCAAGGGAAGCCCTGCCGCACACAAGGCAAGGGCCGTGTCATAGATGAGGGTGCGGGGACCTTCTTTCAGCTCCAGCTCGATTTCGCAGACCGGAGAGACGGATGCGCCGGAACGCAATTCTCCATGGTCAATGGCAAGTTCCACCAATCCTCCCGGGGGGGCAAGCAGGATTTCGGTGCGATGGATGTCACCCGTGAAAATGGGGGTGAGGGCTTCGAGGGCGCCCTCTGGAAGCAGGGCATGAATGCCCGCCGTGCGTACAACGTCCGTGTCAGGAGTTTCCCCGGAAATTTTCCATTCCCATTCCCGGCGCGGGGAAATGGCGGTGGCCTTTGGGGCGGCTTCCGGCATCTTGATGGTCTGGATGGTGGTGTTGTGGCGGATATCGTGGCGGACGCGCAAAATGCTTCCCTGGGTGCGCAGGGCCAAGACAGGTGTGTCAAAATAGGTGGTGCGGAAATGACGGTTTGTGGCAGGTTTGGACTGGATCGCTACAATGGCCGGATGGCTTGCGATGTTTGCAATGGCCTCCTGCGGGACGGAAAACTTGAGTTCAATTTCCTGTTCCTGTCCCACGGTCATTCCTCCGGGAAGAAAATGTGTTCAAGGGATGCGCGGTCTTTGGAAATTTCCTGCCACGAGGAAATGGAAAACCGGAAAATGGCAAGGGTTCCGGGTGGAAAGGAACCAGCCAGCTTGCTGGCATGATCGCTGCTTTTGGCAAGGTCGTGCGCAAGGCTGTGCAGGGTGGGGTTGTGTCCGATGATCATGATGGAATCAAAGGTGTCCGGCAGGTGGCGGAGATGGGTGATGATGTCGTGCGGAGTGGCGTGATAGAGCCAGTCAGAGCCTTCAGCGGGCAGGGGTGTTTTGGCCCCCTGTACCAGATTGGTCCAGGTGAATTCGGCGCGTCGCGCGGTTGAAAACAGGGCCATATCCGGCAAAAGGTCCTTGTGTGCCAGTTTTTTGCCAAGGTGATGGGCGGCTTTTTCGCCCTCTTCGGTCAGGGGACGGTCTAGATCCGATTTTCCCGATGGGGCGCTGCCGGCGCGGGCGTGGCGGAGAAGGAAGAGTTTTTTCATGGATTCTTTCCGCAGGCTGGTGCAATGATGCGAATCATTGATTGAGGGTATCATAACAGAAAAAGCATGACGGAAAACGCCAAAAACATGAAAAACGATACCGTGAACGGTCCCGAAAGGTTTCTCAACCGGGAGATGTCATGGCTGTCTTTCAATGAACGTGTTCTGAAGGAATCGGACAACAGCATCCATCCGCTGATGGAGCGTTTGCGGTTTCTGGTCATTTCCATCAAAAACCTTGATGAATTCATGTCGGTTCGGGTGGCGGGAATCAAGGCGCAGGTGGCAGCCGGAGTGCTGGCCACAACAGCAGATGGACTGGCTCCGGCGCAGCTTCTGGAAAAGGTGTGTCTCCAGGTGGAAGACCTGCGCAAGGCGCAGCTTCGGCAATGGAAAACCCTGGAACGCCTTCTTGGCAAGGAAGGATATTCGGTTGTTTCGGCGGACACGCTTTCCAGTGAGGATGCCGCCTTTGTAGAGCGCCGGTTTCTTGAGGATTTCTATCCTGTGCTGACGCCAATCGCCATTGGTCCAACGCATCCGTTTCCCTTTATCCTGTCTGGGGGGATGGGGCTGGCGCTACGCCTTCGGCAGTTGCGGGGACGCGAAACCCTGGATGCCGTGATCCTTCTGCCGTCACAGGCGGGACGGTTTATCTGTCTGCCGGGGAACAAGCGGCGGCATGTGCCGCTTGAAGAAGTGATCCTGCGCCATGTGGATCGCCTGTTTCCGGGGTTTGAATGCCGGGGGGCGGGAATGTTCCGTATCCTGCGCGATGCAGAGCTGGAACTGGATGATGATGCGGAGGATCTGTTCCAGACCTTTGAAAATGCCATCCGGCGCCGCAAGCGGGGGAGCGTGGTGCGGCTCTTTGTGGGCGATGGGATGCCGAAGGGGTTGCGGGATACGCTGATGGATGCGCTGTTGGTTCAGGCGGAAGATGTGGTGCTTGAGACGGGCCTGATGAACCTGGCTGACCTCGCGCAGATGATTTCAGTTGCCCCACCGGAAATGCTGTTTCCTCCACATGAAATCCGTTATCCGGAACGGATCCGTGAAGTGGGCGGGGATTGTTTTGCCGCCATTCGCCAGAAGGACATGGTCATCCACCATCCCTATGAGAGTTTTGATGTGGTGGTGCAGTTCCTGAAGCAGGCCGCGCGTGATCCCGATGTGGTGGCCATCAAGCAGACGCTTTACCGTACCAGCAAGGATTCTTCCATTGTCAAGGCGCTGATGGAAGCGGCGGAGGCGGGCAAGTCGGTGACCGCCATGGTGGAGCTCAAGGCCCGTTTTGACGAGGAGGCCAACCTTCGCTGGGCGCGCGACCTTGAAAGGGCCGGGGCTCAGGTTGTGTTTGGATTCATGGAGCTCAAGACACATGCAAAGGTTTCGCTGGTGGTGCGGCGTGAAAGCCACGGCATGCGTTCCTACGCCCATTTTGGAACCGGGAATTACCATTCGCAGACGGCGCGGCTTTATACAGATATTTCCTTTTTTACCTGCGATCCGGCACTTTGCCGGGATGCTGCGCACATCTTCAATTACATGACAGCATCTGCGCGGCCACACCATCTGGAAAAGCTGGTGATTGCCCCCACATTGTTGCGGGACGAACTTCTAGACCTCATTGGCGAGGAAGCCCGTCATGCGCGGCACGGTCGGCCGGGACAGGTCTGGGCCAAGATGAATTCGCTGGTGGATCCTGAAATCATCGATGCGCTCTACAAGGCGTCCAGCGCAGGTGTGCAGATTGATCTGGTGGTTCGGGGGATTTGCTGCCTGCGGCCAGGGGTTCCCGATCTTTCGGAAAACATCCGGGTCAAAAGCATCGTGGGGCGTTTTCTTGAACATTCGCGCATCATGTGTTTCGGGGCAGGGCATGGTTTGCCGCATGAAAAGGCAAAGGTTTTCATTTCCTCGGCCGACTGGATGCCCCGCAACCTCAACCGGCGAATTGAAACCATGGTGCCGTTGGAAAATGCCACGGTCAAGCGGCAGGTTCTTGAACAGATCATGGTGGCAAACCTGAAAGATGACCTGCAAAGCTGGGAGCTTTTGCCGGACGGCGCATACAAACGGGTGAAGCCGGGGAAGAACCCGTTTTGTGCCAACACCTATTTCATGAACAATCCAAGCCTGTCGGGACGTGGAAACGCCCTGCTTTCAGGCCTCCAGCCGCCGAAACTGGTTCTTCGCCTGGACAAGGGAAAGAAAATCAAGGGAAAGAAAAAATGAAAGGCATGCACGCTATTGTTCTTTTTTTGGTGACTCTGCTGTTGGCAGCCTGTGTGGCCGAGTCCATCCCGAAGGTGAGTGTCCAGCAGATTCCGGATATTCCCATGGGCAGCAAGCTCAAGGAACTGGCGCTGGACAAGATTGTCATCAAGGTGCGGCGCGGACAGGTAATCGGCAACCTGCAGCAAGGAGCGCTTTGTATTCCGCGCGGGGAGCTGCAATGGGATTCCGGTCGCATCATCATGTCGGACAATGACTTTACGGATGCGTTTCTCAAGGAAGTGACGCGGAACGGTTTTGACGTGGCTGGAAATCCGGATGCCATTTTTGGGGATGAGAACGCATCCCGGGCAGATCTGGTTGTGGGTGCCATGATTGACGACATCAAGGGAAACATGTGCTGGTCTGCCCTTTATGGTTTCCGCGGCGGCGATGCCTATGTGCATGTGCGCTGGCAGGTATATGACGTGCTCCAGCGCAAGGTGGTTCATGAGGTGGTGACGGCGGGTTCCTCCGATACCAATTCCGATGGGGTCTCCGGCATGGATGATATTGTGGTGAATGCCTTTGTGGCGGCCACAACCAATCTTCTCGCGGATGAGGGGTTCCGCACTCTGGTCATGGGGGAGAAAAATCCGGAGGTGCAAGAGCGTGTTGCGGAAGGGGAGAAAATGCCCCAGATGAAAGTTTCTGCCGCGAAGGACGTGTTTTCAAAGCCGTCGGATGCCCCGCCGGGGGTGGTGACAATGCTTGTTCGGGGCGGCCATGGCAGCGGATTTTTCATCAGTCCGGACGGTTATCTGCTGACCAATTACCATGTTGTGCAGGAGGCGGATGAAGTCGGGGTGCGCCTGCTTTCCGGAGTTGAACTTGTGGGGAAGGTTCTGCGGCGCAACCGGGTGCGCGATGTGGCGCTTGTGAAGGTGGAGGGGCGCGCCTTTCCAACCCTTTTCCTGCGCAAGGACAGGCCAGCCGTGGGCGATGACGTGTATGCCATTGGCGCGCCATTGGGGGAGGATATGGCGGGAACCCTGATGCGTGGCATTGTGAGTGCCTGGCGCAAGGACAAGGATGATGGCCTGGAGTATCTGCAAAGCGACGTGTCCACCAACCATGGAAACAGTGGCGGTCCGCTGGTGGATGGCAAAGGGCGCGCGGTGGCCCTTTGCGTTTCGGGCAAGTCGGCTGGAAATGCCCAGCAAAACATCAACTTCTTCATCCCCGTTGATAGCGCACTGGAAGCCCTGTCGCTTGAGGTGAGGTAGGTGCTTGTGTTTGTGGAATGAAAAAGGCTCCGGAATTTTCCGGAGCCTTTTTTGCGGGATACGTTGTTAGTCTTACTGGTTGAGATTGAGCGCGCAGCGGCAGCCGCTGGGAGTTGTTGGGTTGTAGGTGTAACTGTATTTAAAAATGCCGCGGCCACCATAAACGTCGGCATAAGCTGCGTTGGATGCAGATGCTGGTGCGCCTCTGCGGATACAGGTGTTGCTGATTTGATATTGGAACAGATTGCCCACATTGTGGCCAGCATTAGTGTAGCTGCCGCCGGGCTTGATGTCTGCATTGCTGGCGGGAATGTTTACGGTGTTGATTTCCACTCCTGTAAGCAAGCTATAGACGTTTGTATAACTTCCATAAGTTGTTGGACAGCCGTTTGTCACTCCGGTGCGGCCATCGTCCGCATAGGTCCATTCGGCTTGGCCGCCGGCAAAATCCCAGATGACCTGGCCGTTTTCCAACATCATGGTGCGGCGTTCATACTGGTAGCCGTCCGCAACCGTGTTTGCGCTCAAATACCCATCCGTGTCATCGGCGGAGGAAGCAACGGTACTGCCGCCCAGATAAGCGCCGTTGGTGATGCCATAAAACAGTTTGCCGGAGCCAACGCTCGCGCCGGTCCAGTTCTCCGGCTGGTTGAGGAGTTCATGGGCGATGCGGTTCCACTGGCTTTCCTTGATCATGTCGTAGCCGGGGCCAAGTGCCTGGCAATCCAGTCGGCATTGTGCCCAGGAGTAGGTGGCGGACACCTGTCCCGCTGCCGGGGATGCGGGCGAACCGGTCATTTCATATTTGCTGACCCAGAAGGCAGGCACAGCCGCCGCCTTTTCGTAAGTGCCGTTCTGGGGGACGTAAACCCAGCGGTTGTCCTGCGGATTTCCGGCAGTCACCGACAGGGTGTAGGTCTGTGTGTCTTCCTGTCCGAACTGGTCGCGCACCTTGAGGGTGATGGTGTGGTCCTCGGCTGAGGCCGGGGCGGAAAGAGCCAGCAGGGCCAAAAGGCTGATGATGTAACGTTTGTTCATGGAAAAACTCCTTTAATTGGAAACCTGGATGGTGAAACTGCGTGAAGCGGACGCGCTGCGTGCGTCGCGTGCGGTGAGGGTGATGCTGTAGCTGCCATTGGCAACGCCTGTGCCTTCGATGGAGGCCGTGCGCGTGGCGTTTCCATTGTAGGTGAAACTCATGCCGGCGGGCAGGGACGAAATGGTTTCCAGCAGCAGGCTGTCCACCGGGTCGGCATCTTCCGCTGCGATGTCGATGAGAAAATCGGGCGTGGTGGCAACCGTGCTGCCCTGGCTGGGTGTGGGCGCAACAAAGGCCGGGGTTGCATTGCTGGTGTCCGGCATCGGTGCAGGCCACGGCGGAATGCCGGATAGGCTCAGCAGGTCTGTAGGCTGGGTAACGGAAGGATCCCCTACATCAGCTATCACATTCCCAAACGGCTTGTAGGCACCCACATTGGTGGAGCCAAGATTGCGCAGACGAAGCCATGCGGGGCCGGACACATATTCCATCCAGAGGCTGAGGCTGTCATGGGTCGTGGCCTCGAAATCATAGCTGTAATGGCTGCCGTAGGTTGTGGATGTTCCGCCGCTGGTGGTGATGTCGGGTGGATCGCCTGCCTCCGGGGCAGCAATGAAATTTTCCGGCCATGGCGGTACGCCGGAAAGGGTCAAGAGGTCTGTGGGTTGTGCTACGCGCGCGCCGCCAGCA